>SMLE01000378.1_pt1 | contig 28674 bp, 29 predicted proteins | sample 2451431 | NCBI scaffold set ML178787.1 | reverse complement strand
GAACGGCTTTACTATACCTCGAAATTTATTTATTCAACAAAGCCGATCACTGTCACAATTATTTAATCTTATTTGGCCTTCAGATAAAAGATGCAATTGCTACATTTTGAAGCAAAATCACAACACCTCACCTACGCCTATCGCAAATTACTCTTCGATATCATTTCAAAACAATTAGTTACCCATATATGGGTAATTTTTGCCTATTTATTTGATCTGCAAATAGAATAAACCAATTCTGTTTTCAAATGAATCCATTGCCATTATGAGTTAGTCTGTTCCAATTCCAAATGATAAAAATAGCGCAGCCAACAATATCTGTTCTGGGTTAGGCGTTGATTTTCATGTTTGTTATAAAAAACGATGTTTTTTAACATAATCGTTAAACCAGCATACATTGTCAACTGCGCACAATAATAAGTAGAGGAGTGCTATATGTTAGCGTTAATCGGGGTGCTCACCATTGCCACCCTATTATTTTTCATTATGACCAAACGAATGTCACCGCTGGTGGCATTGATTGTCATTCCGATTGCTGGGGCATTATTGGCCGGAAGCGGTACTGACACAGCAAAATACGTCGTGGACGGGATCACCAAACTGGCACCGATGGCCGCCATGTTTGTGTTTGCCATCTGCTTTTTCGGCGTCGTTACCGACGCAGGTATGTTTGATCCTATCATTCGCGGCATCTTACGCATGGTGGGAACCAGCCCGGTAAGGATCATTATCGGTACCGGGGTATTGGCACTGCTGGCACACCTGGACGGCAACGGAGCAGTCACCTTCCTGATCACGGTGCCTGCCATGCTACCACTGTTTAACAAGCTGGGCATGGACAAACGCATTCTGGTCGGTATCACCGCCCTGAGCGCCGGTGTGAACTTCCTGCCATGGACCGGACCGATGATCCGCGCCTCAGCGGCGTTGAACATTTCTACCCACGACCTGTTTATCCCATTAATCCCTGCACAAATTTGTGGCCTGGTCTTCATGGTGCTGATGGGCTACTACTGGGGTAAGAAAGAGGAGAAACGCCTTGGCCTGTCGGGCAGTAACCCGCTGGCTGGCGGCTCTGCGTCGTTCAATGCACAAGAACACGTTAAAGAGCTGACTGACGAAGAAAAAGCGCTACGTCGCCCACACATGTTCTGGATTAACATCGCGCTGGTCGTGTGCGTGATTGGCACCATGGTCTTCACCAAAATTTCACCGACCGTGGCCTTTATGGTCGCGCTGACCGTCGCGCTGATGGTGAACTATCCCAACGTTGAAATGCAGAAAGCGCGTATCAATGCGCACGCCAAAGCAGCACTGATGATGGCCAGTATCCTGTTCGCCGCAGGTGCCTTCACCGGCATCATGGGGGGCGCGGGTATGCTGAAAGCCATGTCTGAAGCGGCTGTAGGCTTCGTTCCTCCTGCACTGGCATCTCACATTCCGTTCGTGGTGGGTCTCATCTCCATGCCATTGAGCCTGGTGTTTGACCCTGATTCTTATTACTTCGGCATCATGCCCGTTATCGCTCATACCTGCGAAATGTTGGGTGTTCCTGCCATTCAGGTGGCACAGGCTTCCGTACTGGGTCAGATGACCACCGGTTTCCCGGTCAGCCCGTTAACGCCGGCCACGTTCCTGCTGTGCAGCCTGGCAGGCGTCGATTTGGCCGACCACCAGAAATTCTCTATTCCCGTGCTCTGGGCAGCCAGTGTCGTCATGACATTCGCCTGCGTCATCTTTGGTGTGTTCCCGCTCTAAGCGCCAGTACACCGTCATCAGAGCCGTTTTAAATATAGAAGGTAAAGCTATGAAAACTATCCGTATAGGTTCCGGCGCAGGCTATGCCGGCGATCGCATCGAGCCCGCACTTGAGCTCGCGCAAAAAGGCGATATCAACTACCTGGTGTTCGAATGCCTGGCAGAGCGCACCATCGCTATCGGCCAAAAACAGAAGCAGCAAAACCCGGAGAAGGGCTACAACGAGCTGCTGGCAGACAGAATGTACGCGGTACTGCCGACCTGTCTGGAAAAAGGGATCAAAATCATCACCAATATGGGGTCTGCCAACCCAACAGCAGCCGGCCAGCGTGTGCTGGAGATCGCCAAAGAACTGGGTGCCAAACAGCTGAAAATTGCTGTGGTGACTGGTGACGACGTGCGCGATGTGTTGATCAAACAAGATGCGCGTCTGGATGAAATCGGCCAGCCGGTTTCTACCTGTGGTAAAGAGATCCTTTCCGCCAATGCCTACATGGGCGCTGATGCCATGGTCAAAGCGCTGCATGATGGTGCAGACATCATTATCGCCGGGCGTGTTTCTGACCCGTCGCTGTTCCTGGCACCGATGATGTATGAATTCAACTGGGCAGCCGATGATTGGGAACACTTGGGCAAAGGCACCTGCCTTGGTCACCTGCTGGAATGTGCAGGACAGATCACCGGTGGTTACTTTGCCGATCCTGGCTTCAAGGACATTCCGCATCTGGAGCGCCTTGGCTTCCCGATCGCGGAAATTGATGAAAACGGCGATGCGGTCATCACCAAAGTTGCCGGTTCTGGCGGCCGGGTATGCGTGGATACCTGCAAAGAGCAGATGCTGTATGAAATCCACCGTCCGGACAGCTATATCACTCCCGATGTTGTGGCCGATTTCACCGGCGTCACCTTCACTCAGGTGGGTGAAGACCGCGTTCGCGTTCAAGGTGCTACAGGCCGCGCCAAAACCGACACATTGAAAGTCTCCGTCGGTTATCAGGACGGCTTGATCGGCGAAGGGGAAATTTCCTACGCAGGACCGGGGGCTGTCGCGCGCGGTCGTCTGGCACTCGACATCGTCAAAGGCCGTTTCGAAGTATGCGGTTTCGCCCCCTCAGAAGTGCGTTTCGATTTGATTGGCGTAGACGCGCTGCACGGTGCAGAACGTTCTCAACGCAGCGAACCCTATGAAGTGCGCGCGCGCGTGGCCGCGCGCTGCGCCACCCGCGCCCAGGCAGTGAAAGTGGGCAACGAAGTGGAAACGCTGTACACCAATGGCCCTGCGGGCGGGGGTGGCGTCAATAAAGGCGTCAAAGAGATTCTGGCCATGGATTCCACCCTGCTGGCGCGTGCTTTCGTTACACCAGCGGTTAACTACCTGGAGATCAAATAATGAAACTACGTGAAATCGCTCACTCCCGTACTGGCGACAAAGGCAATACGTCAAATATCTCCCTGATTGCTTATCGCGCGGAAGATTTTGAAAAAATCAAGACGGCTGTTACTGCGGAAAAAGTCAAAGCCTGGTTTGCCGATATTGTCACCGGTGACGTCGTTCGCTACGAACTACCCGCCATTGGCGCACTGAACTTTGTCATGTATGGCGCACTGGGTGGCGGCGTTACCCGTTCACTAGCACTGGATATGCACGGCAAAGGGCTGAGTGCAGCCATTCTGGATATGGATATCTAAGCGATTGCCACGGGTTCGCCCGTGGCACGGTTAAAAAGATTATACCCTGAATAATTCGAGTCACAGGACAAAACGTTTACGAGTGAACGAAGCCAACGCACCTGTAATTTGAAGTATGACGGGTATATAGGGGCAATACCTATTGCCCCTATATATCACCCAATTATCCACATAATGACCTTAGAAAATTGGCGGCAATTTTCTACGGGGCGACTTTTGCCTACAAAAGGTAATGACGCCCTTTGATTGATGGAGTAGCTGAATAATGAAAAACAAAATCATTGATGCCAGTTATTTCCGATCTTTATTAAAAGACGGAATGACAATTATGTTCGGTGGTTTTATGGGTGTCGGAACCCCGGATTTATTGGTAAAAGAAATAATCAAATCCGGCGTCACTGATTTAACCCTGATTGGTAATGACACGGCATTTCCCGACACCGGCGTTGGTCCATTAATTGCCAACGGTCAGGTTAAAAAAGTCATCGTTTCGCATATTGGCACCAACCCGGAAACGGGCAAACGCATGATTGCCGAAACGTTGGATGTCGAACTGGTACCACAAGGCACACTGGCAGAACGTATTCGCAGTGGCGGTGCCGGACTGGGGGGGGTTCTCACCCCGACAGGGGTTGGCACCGTGGTGGAAGAAAATAAACAAAAAATCACCCTCGATAATACGACCTATTTATTGGAATTACCGTTAAAAGCCGATCTTGCCATTATTCAGGCAAGCATCGCCGACACCCGTGGAAACCTGATTTATCACCTTACCGCCCGTAATTTTAATCCTCTGATAGCACTTGCCGCAGACAACGTTGTGGCGCAATGCGAGCAGGTTATTCCTGTCGGCCAATTAGCGCCGGAATGCATTGTGACGCCCGCTGCACTGGTCGATCACCTTTATCTTGGAGAAAAATAATGGACGCGAAATCAATTATTGCTCGCCGCGTCGCGCTGGAGTTAAACGACGGCGACGTTGTGAATTTAGGGATTGGTCTGCCAACTCAGGTAGCCAACTACGTACCCGAAGCCATTGAAGTGACCTTCCAATCGGAAAACGGCTTTCTCGGTTTAGGTGCCATTACTGAAATCGATACCAATCTGGTTAACGCAGGTGGACAACCCTGCGGCATGGTGCCCGGCGCTGCGATGTTTGACAGCGCCTTCTCGTTCGCGCTGATCCGCGGCGGCCACGTTGACGTGTGCGTACTCGGCGGTTTGCAGGTGGATGAACATGCCAACCTCGCCAACTGGGTGGTGCCCGGCAAAATGGTGCCCGGCATGGGCGGTGCTATGGATCTGGTGGTCGGTGCTAAAAAGGTGATCATTGCGCTGGAACACTGCGCCAAAAACGGTGCCCCTAAACTGCTGCATGAATGTACCTACCCGCTAACCGCTGCCAACAAAGTCAGCATGGTGGTCACCGAACTGGCGGTATTTGAATTTATCGATCAGCAGATGGTACTGCGCGAAATCAGCCCGGATATCACCCTCGACGAACTGCGCCAGAAGACAGAAGCCAACTTCATTGTCTCCGACGACCTCCAACCGTTAAAAGTCCACTAAGGAGACTCTGATGAACACACAAGATTCCGTTGTGATTGTAAGTGCCAAACGTACCGCGATCGGTAAATTCGCGGGCAGTCTGGCCACGACTTCCGCCGTCGAACTGGCAAGCGCCACGATTAAAGATAGCCTGTCATCCCTGCCGCAAGGCTTGAAGATTGATGAAGTGATGCTGGGCAATGTGTTGAGCGCCGGTTTGGGCCAAAACCCAGCGCATCAGGCCGGTCAGGCTGCCGGGCTCGGCATTGAAACGCCTGCCTTTACTGTCAGCAAAGTGTGCGGCTCCGGCCTGAAGGCAGTGGCGCTCGGTGCACAATCCATCGTTGCGGGCGACAATCAGGTCTGTATCGCGGGCGGTATGGAAAACATGAGTGCCGCGCCTTACCTGCTGGAGAAAGCGCGTCAGGGCTACCGCATGGGCGATGGCAAATTAATCGATTCCATGATCAAAGACGGTCTGTGGTGCGCCTTCAATGACTACCATATGGGGATCACCGCCGAGAACATCGCCAAGCAGTACGGCTTTACGCGGGAAGATCAGGATGCTGTCGCTTTCGCGTCGCAGCAAAAAGCAGCCGCCGCACAGGCCAGCGGTCGCTTTGAGGCTGAGATCACCCCGATTGCACTGCGCGTGAAAAAAGAGACGCGTATCTTCAATCAGGATGAGTTCGTGCGTGCCGATACCACGCTGGATTCACTGGGTAAACTGCGCCCAGCTTTCCTGCCGGACGGCACCGTCACTGCGGGCAATGCCTCGGGAATCAACGATGCGGCAGCAACGCTGGTGCTGATGCGGGAATCCGAAGCTAGTCAGCAGGGTATCACGCCGCTGGCACGCATTCGCAGTTGGGCTTCAGCCGGTGTTCCGAGCGAAGTGATGGGATTGGGTCCGATTCCTGCGACCCAAAAAGCTTTGCTCAAGGCGGGACTGACCATACAGGATATCGATCTGATCGAAGCCAACGAGGCATTTGCAGCGCAATTCCTCGCCGTACAGCGCGATTTGGGTCTGGACCCGGAAAAAGTTAACGTCAACGGCGGCGCGATTGCTCTGGGCCACCCGATCGGTGCCAGCGGTGTACGTATTCTGGTTACCCTGATCCACGCGCTGCGCAGCTACGATAAAACACTGGGGCTGGCAACGCTGTGCATCGGCGGTGGTCAGGGCATCGCACTGATCGTTGAGCGCCTGTAACCGGGCCGCAGCACGCTGCACGGCCCAGTGCTAAGCGGTCTAAAACGCCTCCCAGTTGTGTTCTGACCCACGCCCGGAGGCGTTTTTTACCGCGGGCAATAACCCTTGCGTACTGCGTGTAAACGGCTGAGTCGCAGCAGGCGGCACGCTTTTGTTATTGCCAATGTTGAACGCCGACACGGCACCTTGTAAAAAGCCCGCCTGCTCCTCCAGCGAGGCTGCCGCAGAGGCAGATTCTTCTACCAGCGCCGCATTTTGCTGCGTCACCCGATCCATTTCGCTCACCGCCTGTCCCACTTGATCGATACCACGGCTTTGCTCATCGGATGCCGACGCAATATCTCCCATAATATCGGTCACGCGACTCACCGCCGTGACAATTTCCTGCATGGTGTCTCCCGCTTCCCGCACTTGAATCGCCCCGGTGCTGACGCAATTGACCGAATCGTCAATCAGGGTTTTGATCTCTTTCGCCGCCTGAGCGCTGCGCTGTGCCAGCGTGCGCACTTCGCCTGCCACCACGGCAAAACCACGGCCTTGATCGCCTGCTCGTGCCGCCTCCACGGCGGCATTCAGCGCCAGAATATTGGTCTGAAAAGCAATACCCTCGATCACGTTGGTGATATCCGCGATTTTTTGCGAGCTGTCGGAAATCTGGTTCATCGTGATAACCACATGGCTGACCTTTACACCGCCTTTGTCTGCCGTCTCTGATGCCTCTTTTGCTACCTGCGCCGCCTGCCGCGCACTGTGTGAGTTCTGTTTTACGGTGGCGGTCAACTGTTCCATGCTGGCAGCCGTTTCACCCAGCGACGCGGCCTGCTGCTCGGTACGCGATGAAAGATCGTTGCTGCCTGCCGAAATCTCGCTGGCACCGGTGTAAATAGACTGTGCACTGTCACGCACCGCGCTTACCGTATCAATCAATGAGCGCTGCATATGATGCAAACCGGTGGCAAGCTGGCTCATCCCATTTCGTCCTTGAACGTCAATCGACTGCGTCAGATCGCCTTTGGCAATCGCATTGATATGGCGCATCAGCGCATGCAGCGGTTGCAACAGAATACGCTGCAATCCAACCCAACTGAGCACAATCACCAATACCACCATCAGCGAAATGGCCCCTAATAGCCACAACATCTCCTGGAAAGCACGGCGGTTATCGTGCAGTCCATTATCGGCTACCTGCGTTTGTGCTTCTCGCCATGCCAGATAGTTTTCTTGCATCGCCACGTTGAGCGGTGCCGCGCCTTCATGCAGTTTCATTGCCGCCCCGGCCAGCCCACCGGCCAGTGAATTGACAATATCGTTCAGCAGTTTCTGATAAACGACATAGCTTTCCTCCAGCTTTTTGATTAGCGCCGGATCCATCCCCGGCGAAGGAGGAATAGCCTGATAGGCCTTATAGCGGCTTTCGGAACTGGCAATGCGCTCCTTCGCCATTTGCAGCAGCGACTGCATCGCGTCTTTATCCGCATTTCCCATCATCATATTTTGAATCATGGTGCCGACGGCAATACGCGTCTGGTTCATCATAATCCAGGCATCGGTAAACGCCGCCACGCTCTGATTCGCACGCTGTGAAGCCTGAACCCCTTCTCGGTCATTGACCAGCGCACGCATGGAAAGCGCACCGGTGAGAAATTGTGAAATACCCAGAGTTAAGAGAACAATAATAAGAATGGTCACAACTTTTATACGTTTAAACATATAACACCCTTATTTCCTAAAAGGACGTGACATGTATATACCCTCAATGATTCGTGTCGCACCACTAACGCAGCGGCACGAAGAACCGACTTTAAATAAGCCAGCGACACGAATACATATGGGTATAGCGGGAAAAACGTCAGACATGTATGGTGTGTGTAGTGCACTACCGATGCAATGCAACACATAAGCAGTGCAATAACATAGTCGGCCATTCAACGTTATTTAAATATGGAAAAATTCACTTTTTATATGGACAGGGAAACTACTCGACATGATTTTGGCGCGATATCTCATTCAGTGCGAGGCGAAAATAGCGCGCAAGGGCGAAAAAACAAAGGCGATTCATGGGTAGAACCGCCTTACAAGCAACAGGACCCGGTTATGCCAGATAATCCAGTGCATGTTGCAACATCAGACCGTCAATCGAGTGGCCGACACCTGCAATCAAATCAAGTGAATGCGCACTGCCCACCGTATGCAGGCGCTGAGCGGCAGCCTGTGCGTGCGCAGGCAAAATCACGCTGTCCTGCTCTCCGTGGATAAAATGCACTACCGCGGGTGTCAATGCAGATTCAGGCAACGAGGCAAAGCGGCCGCTAAAGGCGATAACCGTACCGGCAATCGCCGGGTCTGCCTTGAGCGCTTCCAGAGACATGATGGTCCCCTGCGAAAACCCAACCAGCACAGTATGTGCAGCATCAACCCCAACCTTCGTCTGCCAATAGCGCACCGTTGACAGAAACCCCGGCATCGCCGCATCAACGCGCGCCTGACGGTTTTCTTCGGTCACGCCTTGCACGGAGAACCACTGACGCCCTGCGCCCCATTCGGTGCTTTCAGGCCCATTAAGACTGACAACACAGGCATCTGTCAAAGTCTCGGCGAAATAACGCCCCAGTGCCGCCATGCCGTTGGCGCTGTCGCCAACACCGTGAAACAGCAAGACCAAACGCTGCGCCTGCTCCGGTTGTTGTACTGTAATTGCATCGCTCATCATATGTCCAGTTTTGTCATGGTATTCTTTAATGATACCCCGGCGGTTATCACGTGCTATCGGGATTTATTGAACAAGTCATTCCATTATTTCCAATGACCCGCCCTCACGACCTTCACCCCATAGGCAGGAACGAAAAAGAGAAATACCAGGCTGACGCGGCGGCCAGCCTGTCACAACAGCGTCAAAATGCGGCGGCGAGGGGCAATAATTGTTGCTGAGTCAACGGGGCCAGGGGCAGCGTTGTCGGCGTTTTTGGGTTAACCCAGACGATTTCGGCAATTTCAGCCGCCGGGGTTACGACGCTATTCACACCCTGCACACGGTACACGTCGGCTTGAACAACATACCCAGGCTCATTGACCGCTTGATCGGAAAAATGACCAAGATACGTCAGATCCGCTATCGCAATCTGAATCGACAACTCTTCTTTCAGTTCGCGCACCAGCGCCTGTTCTGGCGTTTCTCCGGGTTCCATTTTTCCCCCGGCTGCATAAACGCGGTGGTGCCCTGTTTGCGAACCAGCAAACAGGCACCTGTTGCATCGGTGATCACGGCAGCGGCGATGCGAATCACACAGGACGTCTCCATCACCATCTCACCCTACCTGACGAAACGCAGGCGTCCACTTATGTGGCGGCGGCGTATAGGCAGCGAAAATACGGAGAATATCCTCAAGGCTGTCAGAAAATGTGAGCATATCGGCATAGGGTTGCTTCATAAACCCCTGTCTGACCATCGTTTCATTCATGGTTTTCAGCGAGTCAAAATAACCGTTAACATTGAGAAACGCGCAGGGTTTGTCATGAATCCCCAATTGCGCCCAGGTCCACTGCTCGAAAATTTCTTCCAGCGTCCCTGGGCCACCCGGCATCGCGATAAAACCATCGGCAATCTGCGCCATTTTGGCTTTACGCTCATGCATGTTTTCCACCACATGCAGCGTGGTCAGGCCCGGGTGAGAAAGCTCTTGATCGGCCAACAGGCGCGGCATGACACCGATCACCTCCCCGCCCTGCGCCAGCGCCGCATCCGCAACCGCGCCCATCAACCCGACACGACCACCGCCATAAACAATGGCGATACCGGCCTGCGCCAGGGCTTTTCCCGTCATCCGCGCTGCATCAATAAAGGCGGTGTCACTTCCCGCACTTGAACCGCAAAAAATTCCCATCACCATAATATGTCGCTCTTTTCCATGTCGATTACTACGTATGCCGGCAAACCGGTCCATTACACCAGGCACTTATTTATTCAGCCGGAAACCATCCGGTTGCGTCCAGCGTTGCCAACGAGCACAGACTGCGGCATCAAGCTCGGCAAGTGCCTGAGCCGTCTCATCACGCCAGCGTTGTAACAGCGCTTTTTTACCGCTTAATGAAAACACCGTCACACCACGCTCTGGATCGTGCGGATAAGCATTGAGCATGCGCAATGCGGGCAGCGGCAACCCCGAGCGCCCCAGCAGACGTGTCAACGCGGCAAAGGTGGGCTCCATGCCGCGCTGCGCAAAAGCAAATCCGGCCAGGCTGCGCCATTCGGCATCTTCGAGTATAGAAAGCTCGGTCATCGGCAGTTGCAACGGCAGCGCCAGAGGAATAATACGACGCAAGGCAGGCCACTCCTGAGCAAGACGCCATTCGGCACGCGTCGCCAATTGTCGTCCTTCCTCACTGATAGGCAAAATCGCCATTGCGCTATAGCAGCCACTGCTCGCCTCGCGATGGCTGCCAATGCGCACCAGCCTAAACCCGCATGCCTGCCAGAATGCCCACAGTTCCGGCTGATAGCCAAAGCTGACCGACAGAAAATCAATCCCCTCATCGCTCGCGGTATCCCGTTGTGCAGCAATCAGTGCATGACCAATACCGCTGCGCCGCTGCACTGAGACAACCGCGATACGGCTGATACGCCGCGAGCGTAAACAAGGGGCTTGACACTCATCACCGTGCGCCGCCAGCGATTGTGCCACCAGATTGCCGCGCGGGCGACGGCGGCCCGCCCACACCTCATGCGCTAACGCTGGCGACAGGTCGCCTTCATCCACCCACCACGCTACGCCGCACAGTGCTTCGCCTCGCTGAGCGCCGTAGAGATGCATGCTGGGCGCATCCAGCAAGCGCCGCAAATCAAGCGGCGAGGTGCGATAATGCGCGCTGCACAATAAGGCATAATACCGATGCAAACCCGCCGATTCACTCAACCACGCCGACGCCAAACGTTTTGTGACAACAGCTGGTAATCGCGCAGTTGCCGGATTCAGGGCATCGACATCAGTAAACGTGTCACGAAAAAGCAGAGCCTCGTCCAAAAAACGCTCCAGCGGATCGTCTGCGACCCAGCGCAGCGGTTGATCCAACGTCAGCATGTCACACCGCGGCAGCGAGGCACAAAACTTCAGCAGAAAACCACGTCCCGTCCCTTCATACCCCTGCACCGTAGTGAGCATCAACACGCGAGGGAAATGGCTTACCAGCGCCTGCAACACTGACGCAGGGATCGCCGCAGCCTCATCAATCAACAGCCAGTCGAGCGGCGGCACCGATGACGATTGGCAATGTGCCAGCAGAGCGTCTGGAGACCAAAACGGCAATTCAGCCCCACCGCAATGTAGCAACTGAGCGGCAGTTTCACGGGAAGGTGATGTCACCCAACAGACCCCCGTACACTGCGCGGCCAGCATTCCCCCCAGCGTCGATTTACCGCGCCCGCGCGCCGCAGTAATCACATAAACGCCCGGTGCCGCATCCCGTAGACGGGTCAGCAATGCCTGCTGCTGTGGCGTTGGGTCACCGTTGACAGGTTGCCACAGCGCACGAGGCGTCAGCGGCTTTATGCCTCCCTCCTCTCCCTGCCGCCACAGCGTGACCTCATCGTCCGCCAGCAGTTGCTGCTGAAAATGCGTCATGAAATTCGGTGTGGCTATCGCCTGAGACTGCCCACTCCAGCGCAAACTATCAGCATCGGGCTGTTGTGCCCACGCGTGCCAAGGCGGAACCAGCAGCAGTAGCCAACTGCCCGCACGCAAGGTGCCAGCCACGATCGCCAGGGCTTCCACATCCAGCCCGATGCGGGCATCAAACACGGCATGCTGATACTCCTGCCCCAGCAGCCTTCGCGCCTTGCTAGCGGGTATGCTGTCCGGCTGTGCACCGCCCAACCAAAGCCAATCCCCCGGCGTCTGACGGCACAGCGCTTGCGCCTGCCTTTGCACCCAATGCGCCTCGCCGCTGACCACCAGCAGGCGGCGCACGCCAACATGCCGCAGCAGCGCAGGATCGCCGTTCGCGTCAGCACCGAGCAGATTTGGGGTGATGAGCTCAGACATGCCAATACCGTTCTCAGGATTTGCCAATCAACAACGAGAGCAGACCTGCCGCAATCAGCGGACCTACTGGCACGCCGCGGAACAACGCGACGCCGGCCACACTGCCAATCAGCAATCCCGACACCACGGAAGGTTGATTGCTCATCAGAGAAACGCCGCGACCACCGAGCCAGGAAACCGCAACGCCCACCGCAATCGCTACCAGCGATTTCCAGTTAAGGAACGCCTGAAAGAAGTCATGGGCACTGATTTTCCCACTGGCGATCGGGGCCATCACGCCAATGGTCAAAATCAGTATCCCGATGCTCAATCCATATTTTTCCACCAGCGGGAAATAACCGTTCAGCGGCGTCAAGCGTACCGCCAGCAGCGCCAACATCGCCCAGGTGACCGTCATGTTGTGGCTGATAATACCGAGTCCTGCCAAGCCGAGCAGGATCAAAAGCGTGGGATCAAAAGAAGTCATGAGGAAGGGGTTTCCTGCCATGCTGAAGTCAAGATATCGGTTTCATTCAAGACTCAGATGATAGCACTGTTTTGACACCGCTAATTAGCCCAATACCCACATTGGTACGGGTAAACTGCCATTCTCCGCGTAGCGCAGAGAGTGGCAGGCAACGGCGCGAGCGTAATGCTTCAACACGAAAACGATTGCGCGTTTAGTCCAATTTTACGCCAAGACGGTGTGCAACTTCTTCATAGGCTTCAATCAAGCCACCCAGACTTTGACGGAAACGGTCTTTGTCCATCTTGTTCAGGGTTTGCTTGTCCCATAGGCGGCTGCCGTCTGGGGAGAACTCATCACCCAGCACCACTTCACCTTTGAACAAACCGAATTCCAGTTTGAAATCCACCAGAATCAAGCCCGCGTCATCAAACAGCTTGCTCAGCACGTCGTTGGCTTTGTAGCTCAGTGCTTTCATGCGCGCCAGGTGGGTTTCATTCACCCAACCAAAGGTTTTGCAGTAAGACTCATTCACCATCGGATCGTGCAAGGCGTCATTTTTCAGGAACAGGTCAAACAGTGGCGGATTCAGGGTAATGCCCTCTTCCACACCCAGGCGTTTCACCAGAGAACCGGCAGCACGGTTACGCACCACACACTCTACCGGCACCATCTCCAGCTTTTTCACCAGCACTTCGTTGTCGGACAGCAACTTGACCATTTGCGTCGGGATGCCCGCTCCTTCCAGTTTGCTCATGATAAAATGGTTGAACTTGTTGTTCACCATACCTTTACGATCAAACTGTTCAATGCGCGCGCCATCACCGGCTGACGTATCATTGCGAAACTCCAGCACCAACAGATCGGGATCTTCAGTGGTGTAGACCGTTTTCGCTTTTCCGCGATACAACTCAGCTAGCTTTTGCATCTTTTATTACTCCACACAGTTGTGGGCCACCGACAACGGGCCCGATGATTTAATACTTGATTAACAATAAAAATACCGGCATTCGCCGGGCCAAATAAAGAAGGGCCGGATGTGACCGGCCCTTGCTGTTAGTGACTGAGTGCCGCTTGGAAGACGACGACAAGCGCGTCGTTTTTCGACTGGCTGAGCGTATGCCCTTTCGCGTCGATAAACTGCAACGTACTGCGGTTACCCAGATCGCCAACCTGCAATTTGTAATCACCGTTGGTCAATTCAGGGTCTTTCGCCCCCAGACGTTTCCAGGCGCTGCTGCCCGGTGCTTTGTAGGTCACCGCGATGGAACCTTGCGGACGGCTGCGATCGTTCACCTTCATGCCAACTTTTTCCAGCGCGGCAGGAAGACGATCCCAGACCACTGAATAAGGACCACGCACCACCAGCAACGGCAGACCGCTGTCATCGGCACCGCTCAGCACGTCCAGCGTACCGACTGCGCGATTGACCTGCGCATTCTCACGTGCGGCTGACTGTTTCTCCAACGCGTCTGACAGAGTATTGGCCATCAGACTGGTATAACGTTGCACCTGAAGCGCCTCTGCTACCGGCGTATTCTGCACTTCGAGGCCGAGCAGTTTCACGACAACCGCGACCTGATACCCTTGAGGTTGAACGGAGATCTGATAACATGCGCGGTACGGCACTCTTTCATCGTCACGCGGCCAGAAGATCCAATCGGTGGTCAGCGTCTGCGAAGCATCCTGACGGCTGGCAATCACATAGCCCTTGTCCTGAATGATTTGCACCACCTGCGGCCACAGACGGTTCGCCTGCGCGCTGTTTTCGATCAGCAAGGTGGCGGTATCACCGGAAATTTGCGTGCGCGATCCGCTTAACAACACCAATGGCTGGAGAGGAGGACGAATATCTAACGCTTTACCCAACTCACCGGTTGATGAGGCTGTCGGGATCTCGTAATCCCCATTCTGCACCGGAAGGATCATTCCCGCCGGTGCCACTAACGCCCTCGGTTGTGGCGCTTTCAAATAGGACTCATCGCCGCTGACCTGACGTTTGTGACGCTGATCGCTAGAACATGCTGCTAACAGCATAACCAGCGACAAACCAACCACTTTTGCCACCATGGACTTTTGCACTGAAGAAGTCATCAAATCTCCCTAAGGGTTACTGCAAACCAGCTTGCTTCAATGCGCGCTCCATCACTGCCCGACCGGCGTCAGTCAGTGGCGTCATCGGCAAGCGAAGCGTATCAGTCGCCATCAATCCTAATGCCTTGCATGCCCATTTCACCGGGATCGGATTAGGTTCAACAAATAATTTCTGATGCAGTGGCATCAGGCGTTGATTTAAACGGCGCGCTGCAGCGAAATAACCTTGTGCCGCCAGTGCGCACAGCTGTGCCATTTCCCGCGCTGCCATGTTCGCCGTCACGGAAATCACGCCTCGACCACCGAGTTGCATAAAATCCAGGCTGCTGGCGTCATCACCGCTCAGCAGAATGAATTTATCATCAACCAACTCTTGGATCTGACTCACACGGCTTAAGTTCCCGGTAGCTTCTTTAATCGCAACAATATTTTTTACTTCGGAAAGACGGGCGATGGTTTCCGGTAGCATATCACAACCGGTACGCGACGGTACGTTATACAAAATCTGCGGTAAATCGGTGTGCTCGGCAATCGCTTTAAAATGCTGGAACAACCCTTCCTGCGTCGGGCGGTTGTAGTAAGGGGTTACCGTCAGGCAGCCCACCACGCCGGTACCTTGAAAACGCTTGGTGAGAGAGATGGCTTCCGATGTCGCATTGGCACCCGTTCCGGCTATCACCGGGATACGTCCGTCTGCCAGTTCCAGCGTCATCATCACCACATTGCCATGTTCATCATGGCTCAAGGTGGCGGACTCTCCGGTGGTTCCGACAGACACTATCGCCGCGGTTCCGCTAGCAACATGATAATCAACAAGTTTTTTCAAGCTTGCACGATCGACGGCTCCGTTGTCGTCCATCGGCGTAACCAGTGCAACAATACTTCCCGTAAACATTCGCCATCCCCTCCAAAAACAAGTTCTTCATGGTACTTTTGACTTCACTGCAAAAGCAAGCGCGCAACCGCGTTGTCGGCGTCTGACATGCGGTTTTTTTCTTTCTGCATGCTGCGACTGACGGCGGCGCGGGAAAACGCACGCAGAACAAACTCAAAATTGCCCCAGACAATTTTTTGTGTTTACCATGTTACTCTCAACCCGATGCAGAGGAAGCAAGATTTTGCCGAGCCAACAAGAACATTTTCTGGTTATCACCGCCCTCGGCGTCGATCGTCCCGGGATTGTGAACGCCATCACACGTCACGTCAGTAGCTGTGGCTGTAATATTGAAGATAGTCGTCTTGCGATGCTGGGCAAAGAGTTCACGTTCATCATGCTGCTGTCGGGAAGTTGGAATGCCATCACGCTTATCGAATCCACGCTGCCGCTCAAAGGGGCGGAAATGGAATTGTTGATCGTGATGAAGCGCACGGAATCCCAGGCCCGCCCGCCGATGCCCTCGACGGTATGGGTCAAGGTTGAACTGGCTGATTCACCGCATATCATTGAACGTTTTACCGCTCTGTTTGACGCCCATCACATGAACATTGCGGAGCTGGTTTCAAAAACACAGCCCGCCACCAGCGGACATCCGTCAACGTTATATATTCAAATCACCGCACACAGCCCTGAAACGCTTAATGGCGCAATTATTGAGCCAGCCTTTCATCAGCTATGTACAGAACTGCACGCACAAGGCAGTATTAGCGTCGTGAACTATCCACAGCATGAAGAGAAAGATGGAGAGTAGTGATGAACACACTGAAAGCCGGTGATACCGCACCGAAATTTAGCTTGCCCGACCAGGATGGCGAACAAGTAAATTTAACCGACTTCCAGGGACAAAAAGTGTTGGTCTATTTTTACCCTAAAGCGATGACGCCGGGATGTACCGTGCAAGCCTGCGGTTTGCGTGACAACATGGACGATATGAAGAAACATGGCGTGGAAGTGTTGGGTATTAGCACCGACAAACCGGAAAAACTGTCTCGCTTTGCGGAAAAAGAGCTGCTGAACTTTACGTTGTTGTCCGACGAAGATCATCAGATCTCACAAGCCTTCGGCGTGTGGGGCGAAAAGACATTTATGGGAAAAACCTACGACGGCATCCACCGTATCAGCTTTTTGATTGATGAAGACGGTAAAGTGGCGCACGTGTTTGATGATTTCAAAACCAGCGATCACCACGATATCGTACTGAACTATCTGAAAAGCGCCTGATAGCGCGCCAGGTATCCACCGGCACTGTTATGGTGTCGGTGTTTTTGTGTTACTGCGCGCAACCTTGCGCTTGCTGTTTTTTGCACGGCGCGCTGTTATGCTGCACTTTTCCCGCATTCCACTTTGCATGCTCCCTCCGCGCTAGCTAAGATAGGCACTACTCGCTTTTACCGTGCAGTCGAGAAGCTCCCACTCATGGTCTTCAATTGGTTAGGTGCTGAACGTCCTCGTATTACCGCTCTGGCAGGCAAAACGTTTCTGCGTGGATTCAGAGTAAAGAAAACCCTGACTGCGCTGCTGTTCGGCGCAATGTTGGGCGGCATCGCAGCACCCGTGGTTGCGGATATGCAGGATCAGCTTCCCGATATGGGAGCCACAGCAGGCGGTACGCTCAGTATCAATCAAGAAATTGCCATGGATGATTTCTATCTACGGCAAATGCGCGGTGGTGCACCGCTGATTGACGATCCGCTACTGGTACAATACATCAACCAACTGGGCCAACGGTTAGTAAAAAGTGCCAACTCAGTACGCACGCCTTTTCACTTCTTCATCATTCGCAACGATGAACTGAACGCCTTTGCCTTTTTCGGTGGCAATGTGGTCATCCATTCTGCCTTGTTCCGCTACGCAGAAAACGAAAGCGAATTGGCCTCGGTGCTGGCGCATGAAATCTCTCACGTCACCCAACGCCATCTGGCGCGCGCCATGGAATCACAACAGCGCAGCGCCCCGCTTACCTGGGTGGGTGCATTGGGTTCCATTCTGCTCGCCATGGCCAACCCGCAGGTGGGAATGGCAGCCCTGAGCGGCACGTTGGCGGGCGCTCAGCAGGGAATTATCAGCTTCACGCAATCCAACGAACAGGAAGCCGATCGTATTGGTCTGCAAGTGTTGCAGCGGGCTGGGTTTGATCCGCAGGCTATGCCTAACTTCATGCAAAAATTAGCCGATCAATCACGCTATGCCACCAAACCGCCGGAAATGCTGCTGACACACCCGTTGCCGGAGAGTCGTCTGGCCGATGCCCGCAACCGCGCCAACCAGATGCGCCCAGCGCCCACCCAATCCTCGCAGGATTTTCTGTTTGCCAAGATGCGTGCACTGACGATGTACAGCACCGCTTATAAGGCTACCGCAGATGAAACCATTGATAACTGGCTAAAAGGCAATGTGCGCGAGCAGCTTGCCGCACAGTATGGCAAAGCGGTGCGCGCTTATGAAGAGAAGAAATATGACGATGCCCGCGCGCTGCTTCAGCCACTGTTGGATAAAACCCCGGACAGCCCCTGGTTTCTCGATCTGATGACGGATATCGATCTGGCGCAAAACAAAGCCGCTCAGGCCATCGCACGCTTACAAAAAGCACCGGGCGCCCAGAACAATCCGGTACTGCAATTGAATTTGGCTAACGCCTATGTCACGGGCGGTCAGGCCGCCGCAGCCAGCCGTCTGCTCTATCGTTATACCTACGCTAATCCGGGCGATCCCAACGGCTGGTCGCTGCTGGCGCAGGCCTCCCCGCACAAGGCATGCGTGCCGAAGAGCTTGCCGCGCGCGGAGAGGAGCTGGCGTTATCCGGAAAACTGGATCAGGCCATCGGGCTGTTCAGCAATGCCAGCTCGCTGAGTAAACTCGGCAGTCTGGAGCAGGCGCGCTATGATGCCCGCATTGACCAGTTACGCCAGTTGCAGCAACGTTTCCGTCAGTTTGAAAAATCTTGATAAACAGCAAGGAACAGCCCATGTCGCACGATATCGTTATTTATCACAACCCGCGCTGCTCCAAGAGCCGTGAAACGCTGGCGCTGTTGCAGCTACACGGCGTCACACCGCGAGTGGTGCTCTATCTCGATACGCCACCGGATGCCGCGCAGATTCGCCAACTGTTATCACAGTTAGGCTTTAGCAGCGCACGTGAATTAATGCGCCAGAAAGAAGATCTGTACCGCGAATTACATCTGTCGGATACGACGTTAAGTGAAATACAGCTGATTGCTGCACTGGTTGAACATCCCAAGCTGATTGAGCGCCCGATTGTGGTCAACGGTGAACGAGCATGCATCGGCCGCCCACCGGAGCAAGTGCTCGCGCTGTTATAACCCCAGGATCTCTTTGACGAAGGGGATAGTCAGTTTACGCTGAGCGGTAATCGAGGCGTGATCGAGCAGATCGAGCGTCATAAACAGCGTGCGCATTTCGCGATCGAGCCGCTTCAACAAAAAGCGGCTCACATCTTCTGGCAGTTCAAAGCCTCTCAGACGGGCGCGCAACTGTAACGCCTCACCTTTCTCTTCATCAGAGAGCGGCTGCAATTTATAAATTTGCCCCCAATCCAGACGAGATGCCAAATCAGGCAGATGCAAATTAAGCTGACGCGGTGGGCGATCGCCGGTGATCAACAACCGGGTGTGCCCCCCTTCCTGAATACGATTGTAGAGGTTGAACATCGCCATTTCCCAGGCATCATCGCCTGCAATGGATTCGATATTGTCAATACAGACCAGCGCGAGTTGCTCCATGCCGTCCAGGACTTCAGGCACAAAATAGGCGCGTTTGTCTAACGGCACATAGCCCGCCGCATCGCCCTGACGTGATAACGCCGCGCAGGCGGCATGCAGTAGATGGCTGCGCCCTCCCCCTTCTCGTGACCAGAAGTAAATATAGCTACCGTGCTCTTGTTGCAACACGTTGTGAAGGGCGGCCAGAAGTGACGCATTTTCTCCCGGGTAGAAACTGGCAAAGGTTTCGTCATCAGGCAAAGAAAGTGGCAGTGAAAGCTGTGCCGGCGTGTTCAGAAGCACCTCATGTTCAATTCGGCGGGAAAACGGACTGAGTTTACCACAGAAAGCGAGCCCTGTTGATAGCGCATCAACCGGGCTGCTTTTCTCAATAACCTAACATTGCTCAGGCAAATTGTCCTAAGGCAATGCGATTACCCGGCATTTTTGACATACGGCTTGAGAATCCCCGTCGCCAACAGATCTTTTTCCTGTCCGTTGATTCGCGCCGTGGCGGAATCGATATGGAATGTCACGTCTCCAGGTTGGCAAAAATCTTTGGTTTTTTGAGGAACCAGCGTGGCGGAACGAAACGAGCTGTATTCCCTGCCGTACAGGATTTCATTCATGGTATTCATGCCAAAGGGGGCAAATGCCATCGTATATTGCCCGCTGGCACCCTCGCTGTTTTTTAGCGTGACGACGACGCGCAAATTGGCCACTTCAGCAAGTTTGTGAGTATCAACGATAAAATGATTTTCACATTTCAATGTGCCACCGTTGCCACCGAGAAAGGTCGATTCGTTTTTCAACACCAATGCGGGCAAGGTTTGGCGATTTTCTTCACGCCCACGCTTATCGTTCACGCAGTGCGCCGTATAGCTGGCTTTTGTTTCGTCGGAGCGCCCTCGGCTGCGATACTCCCAGGCCTTCTGGCAATCGCTTGTCACACCCTGACCGTTGTAATAGATCCAGGCGAGGTATTTTGCCGCCCGCGATACGCCTTTGTCGTAGGCCTGCGTAAACAGCGTTCGCGCCTTGTCATAATCAACGTCAATCCCTTCACCGGTGTAATAAATTTCCCCCTGATTGATCATGGCATCCTTATTACCCTGCTGCGCGGCACGTTCAAACCAGGTGACAGCGTCTTGCGCAGCAGCATCGACACCCCAGCGACCTTCGCGATAGGCCAGGCCAAGAAGATTCTGAGATTCCGGCTCTCCCCCCTCTGCGGCGCGGCGAAACCACCGCTCGCCTCGATATCTTTCTCTTTGATCGGGGAGTAGCCAAAATTATAGAAATGGCCGACGTAGAAGTTTATTTCAGGATCGCCTTGCTGCGCCCAACGCTTTGCCAGCCGTAACATGTCGCTTTTACTCAAGCCGAGGCGGCTGAATATCCGACGCGTTTCCGCATCGGCCGTATTTAAATAGCGGGAAACATACTTCAGGATCGGTGCGCGCATCTCTGCATCGGTTTCAGCCTTGGCTTTGGCTTCATAAATGGTGTGCCCGAGCGACTTGGTCGTTTCGATATCAATATCTGCGGCGTTAATCTTTTCCAGCAGTTGGCTGGCCCGGGCGTTATCCTGCGGCACCCCGACGCCATATTGATAAAAATACCCGGCGTTATAACAACCATAATCGCCACCCAACGCGCACGCTTGCTGATAATAGTCGATGGCCTGTTGGATATTTTTGGGAACGGAAACGCCAAACTCGTAGACAAACCCTAATAGGGAGAGGGCATGCGGGTCCTGACGTTTAGCCAAATCGGTGAGAGCGGTCAGCGCGGTATTATCTTGCTGTTCGAGACGATCGTAGAGCCTGTCGGCGTCATCAGCATCTTGGGCAAAAGCAGAACACGAAAGGCCAAGTAACAACGCCAACGTTATTTTCTTCATGATTAACAATAGCTTGTCATATTTTTTCTGTTTCCGGGGATAATACCATCCCCGGAAACCAGAGCAATGCTCAATTTATGACGCGCGCGAGGTCTCCTCGGCATCCTCTTCGGCATCCAGCACCACTTCTTCGCTTCTGAAACGGTTGATCAGCGCGAACAGCAGACTCAGCGCAATACCCACTACGGTGGCTAATGCCATGCCTTTCAATTCAGCAGCACCCAAATGTACTTTCGCACCGCTCACCCCGATGATCAGGATAACCGAGGTCAGAATCAGGTTTTGTGCCTTGTTGTAATCCACTTTGGATTCGATAAGCACACGAATACCGGAAGCGCCGATGACACCGTACATCAGCAGAGAAACACCGCCCATGACCGGCACCGGCACAGCCTGAATCGCGGCCGCCAACTTGCCCACGCAGGAAAGCAGAATGGCAAGTATTGCCGCACCGCCGATCACCCAGGTGCTGTAGACCTTGGTGATGGCCAGTACGCCAATATTTTCACCGTAAGTGGTATTCGGGGTTGAACCGAAGAAACCAGAAATCATGGTAGAAAGGCCGTTGGCAAACATCGAGCGGTGCAAGCCAGGATCGCGCATCAGATCTTTTTTCACGATATTGGCGGTAACCACCAGATGGCCCACGTGTTCAGCAATCACCACCAGCGCAGCAGGCAGGATAGTCAGAATGGCAAACCATTCAAAACGCGGCGTATAGAAGGTCGGCAGTGCAAACCAGTGCGCCTGAGCGATAGGCGCGAAATCCACGACGCCCATGGCAAACGATAAGCCATAGCCCACCAGCACACCGATCAGAATCGGGATAATAGCCAGAAAACCGCGGAACAACACAGAGCCCAGTACGGTAACTCCTAGGGTCACCAGCGAAATAATCACGGTTTTGCTATCAACTGACGCGCCATCCGCAGGCAGCAGACCGGCCATGCCCGCTGCAACCCCGGCCAGTTCCAGACCGATGACCGCAACAATCGCCCCCATCGCCGCCGGTGGGAAAATCACATCCAACCAGCCAGTACCAGCGCGTTGCACAATCAGCGATACCAGGTAGAACAGAACACCACACATGATAAAACCGCCCAGTGCCACTTCATATCCCAGCGGCAACAGCAACAGCACCGGAGAAATAAAGGCAAAGCTGGAGCCCAGATACGCCGGGATCTTGCCCTTACAGATAAACAGATAGAGCAGCGTGCCAATGCCGTTGAACAGCAGCACGGTCGCAGGGTTGATTTTGAACAGAATCGGTACCAACACCGTCGCGCCGAACATGGCAAACAGGTGCTGGAAGCTCAGCGGGATGGTTTGTAACAAGGGGGGTCGTTCACTCACCCCGATGGCGCGACGAGTCATCGTTTATATCCTCTGTAAAAGTCACGTGATGTTGTGTGGTTAGCCGGTTTGCCCAGCATCGTTATCACAGCCCAGCCGCCCCCACGCGTCACCGCGTAGGGAAGCGAGGCTGATTATAAAAATCGTGCGAAATATGGGTGAAAAACCGCCGTGGCGTTGCGCAACGAAACCGACGCAAAAAAAGCCGAGTTATTCAGTCGGCTGATACGGCTTATTTAGTACCAAAGAGCTTATCGCCCGCGTCACCAAGACCCGGCATAATATAGCCATGCTCGTTGAGCCCTTTGTCGACCGAGGCGGTATACAGCTCCACGTCAGGGTGCGCTTTTTCCAGCGCGGCAATCCCTTCCGGTGCAGCCACCAGTACCAATACCTTGATGCTCTGGCAACCCGCTTTTTTCAGCAGATCGATAGTGGCAATCATCGAACCACCGGTCGCCAGCATCGGATCCACCACCAGCGCCATACGCTCATCAATGTTGGAGACCAGTTTCTGGAAGTAAGGCACCGGCTCCAGCGTCTCTTCGTTGCGGTACATACCCACCACGCTGATGCGCGCGCTCGGTACGTTTTCCAGCACGCCTTCCATCATGCCCAGACCGGCACGCAGGATCGGCACCACGGTAATTTTTTTGCCCTTGATCTGATCGACTTCCACCGGACCGCACCAGCCTTCGATAGTCACTTTTTCAGTAACCAGATCGGCGGTGGCTTCATAGGTCAATAAGCTGCCGACTTCGGATGCCAGTTCACGAAAGCGTTTTGTACTTATATCGTTTTCACGCATCAGGCCAAGCTTATGTTTGACGAGCGGGTGTTTAACCTCGACGACCTTCATTCTATTCCCCCTATAGAAAGTGGACGGATATCCTCACGACGCAGAATCGGTGCGCCGAGGGCGGACATGGCAGCCCATCATAAAAAAAATCGCGGGATTATACCGCTTTTTTGCTTAAGCGCTACAGGTTATAGCCTGATCCAGATCAACCGGGCAGGGAAATTCTCATTGAACAGGAAAAATGCAAAGCAGGCAACACACCACTCGCAAACGATTGCTCTCGCTGTTAGAATTAGCGCGCTTCGATAGGGGTAGATCCACCAGGCTGGATATGCTCGCTATCTCACCACCAATTGTATTCTCCGTGGGGGACTCCGCAGTGACCGACAAAACCTCTCTTAGCTACAAAGACGCAGGCGTGGATATTGATGCTGGTAACGCATTGGTAGACCGTATTAAAGGCGTAGTGAAACAAACCCGCCGTCCTGAAGTGATGGGCGGTCTGGGCGGTTTCGGTGCCCTATGCGCCTTGCCCCAAAAATACCGTGAACCGGTTCTGGTTTCCGGTACTGACGGGGTCGGCACCAAGCTGCGTCTTGCCATAGATCTGAAACGCCACGACACCATCGGTATCGATCTGGTGGCCATGTGTGTCAATGACCTGGTAGTTCAAGGGGCAGAGCCGCTGTTCTTCCTGGATTACTACGCTACGGGGAAACTGGATGTCGATACTGCCGCCAGCGTGATCACCGGTATCGCCGAAGGGTGCAAACAGTCAGGCTGTGCGCTGGTCGGCGGCGAAACCGCTGAAATGCGCGGCATGTACCACGGTGAAGATTACGACGTCGCCGGTTTTTGCGTCGGTGTTGTTGAAAAATCAGAGATCATCGACGGAAGTAAAGTGCAGGCAGGTGATACTCTGGTAGCACTGGCAGCCAGTGGCCCACACTCTAACGGCTATTCGCTGGTACGTAAGATTCTCGAGGTGAGCAAAACCGATCCGGAACAGACGACGTTTGAGGGAAAATCACTGGCCGATCACCTGCTGGCCCCGACCAGGATCTACGTCAAATCCATTCTGGCGCTGATTGAAAAAGTGGATGTCCACGCGATTGCTCACCTGACAGGTGGCGGTTTCTGGGAAAATATCCCGCGCGTGTTGCCAGAAGGCATGCAAGCTAATATTGATGAATCCAGCTGGCAGTGGCCCGCCGTGTTCAACTGGCTGCAACAGACGGGCAACGTCAGCCGTCACGAAATGTACCGTACTTTTAACTGCGGTGTGGGTATGATTATCGCACTGCCTGCTGAACAGGCAGAGGAAGCCGTGGCATTCCTCAATAGCCAGGGTGAAACCGCATGGAAAATCGGCGTTATTCAACCCGCTAACGCCGGAGACGCAGTGGTCATTAATTAATGAAAAACATCGTTGTCTTGCTCTCAGGTCAAGGAAGCAACTTGCAGGCGTTGATTGACGACTGCGCGCGCAAGCGTGTCAAAGCGAATATCGCGGCCGTATTCAGCAATAATCCAGAAGCCTATGGTCTGGTACTGGCGCAAGAAGCCGAGATTCCGGCCCATGTCATCGACCCACAAGGGTTCGCTGACCGGGCTGCCTTTGACGCTGCAATGGCAGAAGAGATGGCGCAATACCAACCGGACCTGGTGGTACTGGCGGGTTATATGCGCATCCTCAGCCCGGAGTTTGTTGCGCTGTTTGCAGGCAAAATGCTGAACATCCACCCGTCCCTGCTGCCCAAGTACCCGGGCCTGCATACCCATCACAAGGCGTTGGAAAATGGCGATAAGGAACATGGCACTTCGGTCCACTTCGTGGCTGACGAACTGGATGGCGGTCCTCTGATTCTGCAAGCCAAGGTCCCGGTGTTTGGTGATGATACGGAAGAAGCGCTCGCCGCTCGGGTACAAACTCAGGAACACACCATCTATCCATTGGTGGTGAACTGGTTTGCCGAAGGGCGTCTTAAAATGCGCGAGGGCGAAGCTTGGCTCGACGGCGTGCGTATTCCCAAACAGGGTTATGCTGCCGAATAACGCGAATTCCCACTGACTTTCAGGCGGTGCCACTCTACCGCCCTGAAAGTTCCCGCTGAACGAAACTTTATTTACTTACGAAATAATTACCATCCTAATGATATAAAACAATATTATCGTTTTGTCGCATTTTCCCCGCCTTAGCATTATTGATAATCACTCTCATACTCATTAACTTCCCCTGCTCGATTTTATGCAGAGGGCGAATATGCGTGCATTATTCCTGACCAAAGCGTTACTGGTCATGCTGCTGTTGGCGAACCTCACCGCCTGGGGAAAGACCGTTACCGACCTGCTGGGACGGCAGGTAACGATTCCCGATAATCCTTCACGTTTTTTTCTCGGTGAAAGCCGTTTGCTCTATACCCTTGCGTTGCTGGAACCCGGTAATCCGGCACAGCGCGTGGTGGGTTGGCCCGGCGATATGGCACGTTACGACGCGCAAAGCTGGGAAAAATACACCACCGCGTTCCCTGCCATTGCACAAATCCCGCGTCTTGGCGATGGGGGGCCGCACACGCAGAATGCCGAAGCCATTCTGCCGTTAAAGCCCGATCTGGTCATCCTGCCGCGTCTGGCTAAAACCTCGGCGGAGGATGCTGCGCTACAGCAGACGCTTGAACGCGCAGGCATCCCGGTGATTTATGTCGATCTGCGCGTCGAACTGTTGAAAAACACCCTGCCCAGCGTCCGTTTACTCGGCGAAGTACTCAACCGCACTGAACGTGCTGCCGCATTCAGCGCATTTTACCAGCAGCATATGGACGCCATTTCACAACGCCTGGCGCGCTATCACGGCCAAAAGCCCACCGTGATGCTGCACCTGCATCTGGGCCGCCGCGATACCTGCTGTACCACAGCAGTAGGTGGCAATCTTGGTGAGCTACTGCGCTTTGCCGGTGGCGATAACATTGCCGCCGACAGCATTCAGCGCGTCTATGGTGAACTCAATCCGGAAAAAGTGCTGTCAGCCAACCCCGATGTCTACATCGCCACCGGCATGGCGGGGCCAGAAGGAAAACGATTCTCGGCATTGATGCTGGGCCCGGACGTTTCCGAGCAGCAAGCGCAAAACAGCTTTACCACCCTGCTACAGAACCCATTCTGTCACACCTCAAAGCCGTGCAGCAGGGGCGCGCCTGGAGTATGTGGCACAACTTCTACCTAAGCCCGTATCACGTGGTGATGGTGGAGATGTTTGCCAAAGCGCTCTACCCCGATCTCTTTGCCGATTTGCAACCGCAAGACACCTTAAAACAACTCTACCAACAATTTTTACCTATTGAATTCTCGGGGATATTCTGGAGTCACATCGCACATGAACGCTAATTTTATACGTCACAGTTGGCCACTTATCGCGCTGTTGCCTCTGGGTTCGCACGCTGCCTCATCGAGCGTGCAGGAAGATACCGTGGTGGTCACGCAATCTGACCGGGCCACCGCCGATACAGGCAGCAGCTATCAACCGCACAAAAGCGTAACCGGCACACGCACCGAAGCACGTCTGCTGGACGTGCCGCAGGCGATTAACGTCGTGCCACCGCAAGTGTTACGCGATCAGGCGGCACGCACGCTGGACGAAGCGCTGTACAGCATCAGCGGTATTACCCAAGCCAACACACTCGGGGGGACGCAGGATGCGGTGATCAAACGTGGGTTTGGCGACAACCGCGATGGGTCGCTGTTTCGCGATGGCATTCGTTCGATTCAGGCTCGCAATTTCACGCCTACCAGCGAACGCGTTGAAGTCCTCAAAGGCCCGGCCTCCATGCTGTACGGCATGGGTGAACCCGGCGGCGTGATCAATATCATCAGTAAAAAACCGGAACTGGTTCAGAAAACCCATATCGAAGGCTGGCAGAGCAGCTTTAACGGAGGCGGTGGGCAGGTGGATGTCACCGGACCACTAGGAGACAACGGTTTGGCTTACCGTATGCTGGTCGATCACGACGAAACCGATTACTGGCGCAATTTTGGCCGCAAACGCCAAACCACCGTTGCGCCGTCAGTGATGTGGTATGGCGATGACACCACGGTGCGCCTTGCCTATGAACATCAGGAATACCTGACGCCGTTCGATCGCGGCACCATCATCAATCCCAATACCGGCAAGCCAGTCAATACGCCGCGCGACCGCCGCTTTGACGAGCATTATAACGCCACGCGCGGCGATCAGGACACCGTGACGCTCCAGATGGAGCGAACGCTCAACGATCGCTGGAAGAGCAACCTCGCCTATTCCTATGCACGTAACCGCTATAGCGACAATCAGGCACGCGCCACCAAATTCAACGCAGCGACAGGAATACTCACCCGTCAACCGGATGCAACGGCAGACGTACGCAGTCAGGCGCAAATTGTACAACTGACCCTGAATGGCGACGTAGACTGGGGACGCATCAACCATCAACTGCTGTTTGGCGTTGACTATGAAGCCGATCGTACCTTCCGTGGCGACATGATCCGCGGCACAGCAACTTCAGGTTTCAACATTTACAACCCGGTCTATGGCACGTTGCCCGCATCCACCACGGTCAGCGCCAAAGACAGCGATCAGCGTGAAAATATCGACAGCACCGGCTTTTTCGTGCAAGACACCCTGCGCCTGAACGATCGCTGGCAGCTGCTGGGCGGGTTACGCTACGACAGCTTTGATGTCATGGCAGGCAAAGGCCGCCCGTTTGTCGCCAACACCGACGGTTCCTACCATCGCCTGGTGCCGCGCACCGGCGTTATCTACAGCCTGACACCGAACAGTTCGCTCTACGCCAGCTACAGCGAATCGTTCAAACCCAATTCGTCGATTGCCACTCAAATCGGCGCACTTCCTCCTGAACTGGGCCATTCTTATGAAATGGGCACCAAAATCGATCTGCCGGACCGTATCACCGCCAACCTGGCGCTGTTCGATATCGTGAAACGTAACGTGATGGTGGATGAAACCATCGGCAATGAAACAGTGACACGCACCTCAGGCAAAGTACGTTCACAGGGTATTGAGCTGGATATGGCCGGTAAGCTCACTGACTCCCTGAGCCTGATCGGTAGCTACGCCTTTACTGATGCGCGCGTGGTGGTAGAGTCCACGGACGTGGTGTAAATTCGGCAGGAGATGGTGAGC
>ML178788.1_pt2 | contig 28718 bp, 7 predicted proteins | sample 2451431 | NCBI scaffold set ML178787.1 | reverse complement strand
ATTTTTTATCGAGTTATCGCGCGCACAACGTTTTTCACAAAAAAACCGATTAACGGCAATATTCCTAGACTCAGCAGTGATTGGTCTATGTATTATGAATGATTCAGGTAGAGATCATCGAGACGAATATTTTGAAAAAAAAAAGTTGAAATCGGTGCATTTATTGAGGAGATATAGCTGAAAAACGAAATTTAAACAATTGGCAATATCTCAGGAACTACTGGACCGATTGAGCCCAAATGGAGCCACAAAGTGGGGCTTATTCATAGCTATCATCAGTAAAAATTTCAAGTTTTTATCTGCGAATTTCACCGTATTTATGTTAAAATTTCTAAAAATAAACCCCCAAAACAGCCATTCTGCACATACATACGTACAGACGCAACCTCAAAAACATCATTTTTTCACGTTTCATGACATTCTAGATCATTTGCAATGAAAATTAGAAAATCGAAAAATCGACCAAAAATAATGCTTCCCTTCGGAAGCAAAAAGTCCTATAGAGGGAAAACTGTATCAATTTTTCTTACGTAGGCATACACAACTCAATTTCCTATTGATAAAAAATCGGTTAAAGAAAAATCTATATAAATTTTTATTTTCTTAAAATCTCAATTTTTATAGAACCGTATATGGTCAAAATTCGGATAAAAATAGTCGAATTTTCAATGTGTACATCCTATGGGAATCTTTGCAGGGAATTACATATAAATTCTTCATATGTGATGTTACTAAGAAAATGAATTATGAGAGTTGAAAAAATTTTATTTCATTCAATTATAGATAATATAAACCTTTCAATAAACATGTTTTTTTATATTAATTTTGATGTTGAGAACAAAAAAAAGAATGGAGAGGAATGTCTTCGATCATTTATATTTCTTTTTTCACTTTTATATTCTCTTCTCTTCCTTCACTCGTCCCAGGAACTCTGCAGATTACATCTGCTTGTTTCTCGAGGCAATCAACAGATTAATTATCCCTTGGAACAATTAGCATAAACCGACGGTAAAAGGAGGATAAACAAAATGCATTAACATTTCTAGGGAAAAGACGAGTCTAAAGAAGTAATTAAATAAGCCATTCTTGTTAGTTAGTGGGATTATCTCAGCAATGAGGGATTTTAGGGGAAAAATTGACAAGACTGTTTTTTATGTCTAGGAAATTTAAAACAAAAAATATGTTTAGACAGCTCCTCTAGGAACTCATTTTTCGAAGGGTTCGCTTAGATCGGTATTTTAAATGTAAATAATTATTCGATTATGTTGAGAATGCAAGAATTAATGTGGGGCCTCACCCCAATAACACTATAAAATCGAACCCCCTCAATACATTCTCTAAGCAATCGTGTCATCTTTGGCCCATTCCCCCCATTATAGAAAATCCCTGAGTCTGCCCAAAACCGTAATAAAACCTCAGAAACTCCTAAGACCCTAATAAAACTCCAGAACTCTCCAGACAGTCATAAAACCCTTAGGACCTTTCCCCTGACGTCACAAGTCCGAAACCTTCCCCTCTGACATCACAATCTAGAGTTCGCCATGCCCAAATATGGTCATCACCATCTCCCCTCCACTTTTCCTTTGCACCCTCAGGTATATAAAACTGAGGACTTCCCTAATTTTTAGTTAGTTATAATTTCTACATGAATAGCAGAACCTCTTGTGACTAAAATCTCTCGAAATAGATTTGTCCGAGTTGTCACACTGCTTCACAGTTGATTAACGATTCTACAAATAAATATCAGTTTTATTTCAACATAAAATCTAGGTACGTGTATTTATTTAACGGAATCCAACAGTGTCTGAAACTAGTCCTAAGGTATTTTTTGAAACACCTGCTAAATTTAGTTTTCAGGATTGCATTGTGGCTGTAGTATTTTTCACCACTTGTGCGTAAAGTGAAATTTCCTACTTTTCACACATCGTGATGAAATTTCGTCATTTCGTCATTGGGCCGAAAAATTTTCTTCGACACAGGGACAAAGCATATTTTTTTTCACGACGTTCGGGTGCGGCTTTTGACGTTCGTTGGGATACTGCGGGTGCTCAAAAGCCGCTCATGAACGTCGTGACAAACAATATGCTTTGCCACTGTGATAAATAATTTTTTTCTGGCGAATATAGGATTATACAGGATGAGCCGAAGCCGAGGTGACGAAAAATATTATCGTTTTTTCGCACAGACTGCGTAAAGTTCAAGGTCGTCTATAAAGTAAATTCTCGTACGTAAAACTTCGCAAAACTTTACACACGTCGTGCCGGAAACAAATACTTTACGTATGCTAAACCACCCCAAAACGTGAACTTTTCAGACAGGTGTTACAACAATAAATTTATTTTTTCAAAAAGAAGGGCCGACTGGATGAACATGAATTGTGAGGACTGCCATAATTGAGGGAATTTCAATCACTTCTGAATTTGGCATTTCGTTACTCATGGACTATCCCGAGAACGAATGAGTTCTGAACAAAATGACACAACAAAATTTTTGTGAAACCGATAATCCCTGAGATAATTTGGGAATTAATGGAAAATATGAGTATGTTGTGTAATGATTTATTCGATATTTAAATTTACAGAGAAAGAATGTCTCAAAGAGTTCAATGGACCTCTATACTTGCTGCACTGATGATTCTCACGGTTGTGGCTGCAGATGAGGAGACAAATACAACAAATACATCTATAAGTTGCGAGGATGCAAGAGTTAAATGTGCGTACAGGACCGGATGTGGTGCTGCACTCCAACAATACGTTACAAATTGTGCAACTGATCTTCGTGGCCGTGTTACCAGTTGTCCTGAGACATGTTTACTTGCGCTCATTGCATTAACAAGCACTGATGAGGGAAAACAGTTAACGAGCGTGAGTTAAAAATCATGACATAATTTCATTATTAATTTTTTGGTGTATCTCGATAATGACCATTGATTATTTCTTTATAAAATGTCAACCGAATTCTTTTGGAGGAATTTATTAACCCTCGATATTCATTTGTGTAATTGAATTCAATTCATCAGATTTTTCATGGTTCAATGTTTTGACCCCTCAAGCCCAGCATCCATATTACATATGGTTCCACGCGTAAATGTATATCTCTTTTCAAAGTTGAATATTTCCGAAAAGATAGAAATTTACAAATTTATGCAAAGTCTGCTGTGAAGACTAATCACTTGATTTTGATTATTTCTACCTTATATCATTTTTGGGCTATTGGAAGTTTGTGAATCGCGTCGCCATTTAGCGTGCGACGGCGTTAATGTCAAAACGGCGTCCTCTTTGAGTGGTTAATAAAGAATACTAAATTTAAGTATCAAAAAGTTGACTTAGCGATTTTTGATAATTGAAGCCCGGAAAATTTTTGTTTCCACTTTGATCTTGATGATAATTTTTCTTCTGTCAGATTTCGACCTATTGAAGAATATTTATTGCATTAGAAAAGATTCTCTTTCATATTTTGCAAAGAATAAGGATACATTTTTTTTATTGTGTAAACTTGAAACTGTCTTTACAGTTTGATTTGACAATCAACTTTCTCTCAAAGATGGAAAACATAATTTTTTTGTTATTTTCTTTTGCAGTGTACATGTGATGAAAGTAATAGCATGTGCATGAGATCCAAACAGAGAGTCGAAGTCTGCAGAGTGTCAGTATTAAGTGCATTGAATAAAACTAGAGTATCTTGCAAGATAGCAACGACTATTTGTGATGCTGACACAATGTGTTCAACGGCTCTTTATTACTATCATCTTCATTGTCGGAGTATGATTCATGGGAAAAAATGTACTCATAGGTAAGCGTCTCCATCACCCACCTACAATGAATAAATTGGTTATTTTACTGAGTGCATGAAATTATCTCTGTGGCGTTTTTTGGCACGAACTTTCTGAGCTACCAAACATAGGCCTTAGATATTCTCTCCCTTAAAACCGCTCGATAAGTAATTAAGCTCGGTTTAATTATGAAATTATCTCATTCATTATTCACTTTAGGTGGAGATGACGAAAGACATTTTGTACCTAAAGAATTTCTTAATAAATAATATCTTCTTATATATTCTTCTAAAGTCACTCCTTCACGAAATGCATGCATAATACACAAAAATTTTACGTGAAGCTTTTATTATTTATTGATTAAACTAAGTGAAAAAAATAATCAATGAACATTGTTATTTAATGATATCATATTGTTAACAGATGCAAGAATTCAATTGATATCCTATCTCGCCAAGAGAAAGCAGCGAAACTCAACACATGCATATGCGATGGTGCAGAGGCCTACGAGTGTCAAGCAATTCATCGTAACATGAATTATTTGTGCTTTGGAAAAAATCATCATGATTATCACGAGGTGAAGAATACAGTACACGACACCAGGACAAATGAAATATCGAGGATTGGTAACATGTCTGCTGTTGGATGTAGTGCAATTGCTCAAGCCCAATTGATCCTCGGACTCATGCTCATTGTATACATCTCACAAGGTAATTAATCCCATAGTTCTTGGGGTTTATTCACTCATTTTTCGTCGATTCATTCGTTTCTTCAATCTCGAATGAACAACTTTAGTGACAATTTTCTCTCGCCGAGAGTCTGGCTTCGGTTAAAAATATCCCAACAGTCTCTGCCCTAAAAATAAAATCAAGCATTTTCCTCTGCACTTGTCAACGACTTCTTTGTCCCCTTCTTGCCATAATAAGTAGCGTCGCAAATTGGTGAAGGGAATGAATTGAAAATTTTTGGGATAGATGCTCGGGCAACAACTGTACAACTGCATATTTTACAGGCCTACCGACGAATAACCCTATCAAATACAAGTCTTCTTGTACAATGCACCTTTTTCAAGCACTCTTAATCCACTGAAACTTTGAACAATCGTAGCTCACTCAATACTTATTTCATGGTAAAGTATGTTTTTTGTCGTTATAAAAAAAATGAATAATCAGGAAAACTTGTTTTTTTGGAAGAAAATGCATTTTTATTATAAAAAAAACATTTAAAAAATCGGAGGATGCATGCAAGAGGACTTTGTAAACAGTTTTAGAATATGATCAGGAAAAGATGAGAACCATCGTCGAGAAATCAATGAAGAGTAATTTAATTGATTACTATTACTTGTACTGATTTCTAATAATTCCTCCTTCCACTTATAAATTAAATCATCGTGGTATGCATTTTCTTAGAAACTTTTAGACATTACATTTTTCAATAATTTATGACTCATTCCTTTGAAAAATTGTTCACCAGGCCTGTCTTGAAAAAAGACCTATTTTATTACAATTGGTGCCCTTTCTTCTACGAAGTACACGGAGAGAAATATTCAAGAAAAATTACGGAACATTTCACGTAACCCGCAAGCGAGAATCGTTTTCAGTGAATTTCTATAGGAATATAAGAGAATAAATCTGAAACGTTCCGTAAATTTTCGGGTTTGTCACCGAAAAAATACGAAAAAGTCACGTAATTTTTCTGGAAGTTGTAAAATCTAACAGAAACTTCAAGACTTTATTATGCCTCCGAACATGAAAATTCTTGGATGTTTAACAGTTTTTACGAAAAGTTCCGAAAAAATTACGAAACGTGTTGTTAAAATCTCCCCCTCACGGTGACTCATGGCTAGCCGTGAGGCGTCGGACGGATGAGTAATTTTTACGGAACAGATCGTAGAATTTACGTGACGATTGACACTTTTTATTGAATTTTACTTCGCTCCCAGATTACGTTTCGAAACGTAATTTTTACGTCTTTTTTCTGGTAATTTTTATTGAATTTTTCTCTCCATACGTAATACCCCCTTCCCGTGTGCACTGAAAGGGCGGAAGCATTTCAGATTGTTGCCTTATATTTTTTGGGCTGGAGGGACCGAATCTGTCAGTGTTTTTCTTCTGTGAGCGTGCATCCAAAAGTTATCAACAATTCAATTGTTTAAACCGAGTTTGCAAGACAACGATCAAAACTGAAGAAAAATACTTCAAATAAAAGATATTGCTTTCGTTGAATTGAACATATTTGCTTTTATGTATTTCTTTCTTATTTCAATTATTCAGGGAGATATCGAGAAGATATCGAGAAGATACGGAAGAAATCGATACCAGCAAATATGTTCAGTTTTACAAAAGGAACATCTTTTGTTCGAACTACATTTCTGTATCTTTAATAGTTTTCTAGCAAACTTGGTTTAAACAATTGAATTGTTAATAACTTTTGGATGCACGGTCTCAGATGAAAAACACTGCCGGATTCGGTTTTTCCAACCCAACAACCATATGAAAACCCCCTGAAATGCTTCCGCCCTTTTAGTACACATGGGAAGGGGGTATTGCGTATGGACTACACTGAGAGAAAAAATTATTCCTGCCCAAGAATGATATTCTCGTCAGAAGATAATATTTTTTCAGAACGAATTTTTCCAGGACAGTCATTTTCAGAGAGTCCAAGTCTATCCTCAAAAATTACAGTGATGTTGAACAATCTGATTATTATGCTACATATGACCTTGACAAAATGTTCTCCGATATCTTCCGGATTTTACAAATTGGCGATTTTCTCAGGTAAAGAAAATTGGAATAATTCCAAATGTTAATAATTATTATTGGAGTTTCTTCGAGGCAGAAGAATATTCTTATAGATCACCATAATTCTCACGCTTGGAACTGATTTCGGAGCACCTGGAAATGACTGGCCTGGAGAAATACGTTCCAAAAGAGATATTTTCTTCTACTAAGAGTATGAAAAAGATATCACCAATAACATTTTTTTGGCAGGAATAAAATTTTTTCTCAGTGTAGCACGGTTAAGGGAAATTCGAGTTTTGTGGTAGGATCTCAAATGAAAGAATTACCTAAATGGGGATATGATGGCTTCTATACCTTCAAAAATGTTGTAATTGGCAGAAAAAAATTATTTGAAGTGGAAATAACGAAAAAAAGACTAAATTAAGAAATAGTTGAATGCAGCCGAAACCCCTAATTTCCGGACGTCGGGGCCACATTTTTTTGTAATTTATTAAATGTCGATCAATAGAAAAAATAATTGATCGAATAATTATACACGAGTAATATTATTGAAAGACAAAATAATCAGTATAATTTTCATTTTATCTATGGAACATTCAATACAAGTTGAAATCGTCCAGAAACTAACCCCCGTCCAGAAATTGACCTGTTTATCCTATAAAACTTATCCTTTTCCATTTAAGAGGTATTGAATGAGTTACATGCGGCCAAAATCTCGGCCGGGCTGGAGCGCTCAAATTGGGTGGTGCATTGAGAGGCGGAGACGTCACATATCTTCATTAAGAAATTAATATTATGAGCCAGTTGATGTCATTGTCATCAACAAAACTTTGATACTAAATTTGATGTTTTTTTTATATTTTTAAGAATGGCATTCGCGAAACTACAACCATTTTTCTAATTGCATTTCTTCTTTTTTTCTTTTTGTTCATTTAAAAAATACCAATAATATTTACTTTTTTCGATCAATTTTTGTTACATAACTAACCATCCGTTCTCAACAATAAAGCCCCTCTGAAATTTTTGAATTAAATGCATAACTTTTGAGATCTAAATATTCAAAAGCATGTCTCTTCGTTATTCACTGGAATTTTACAATTGTTATGACTTTAACAAGAAAAAAAATTGGGCTGCTCATTGTATCTCTGGTCCTCCTTTTGTGATAGATGCAATTTTCAAAAAAAAATAAAAATTGTCCTCGTTGAAATAGCGTGGAATACCCTGTATATCCAATCCTTTTCCTTCGAGGATATTGAAGAGGGTGTTTTTTGAAGTGGAAAGTTCCCCTTCCACTTTTGGACCTGAGCACCTTTCTTTCCTGCTTTTTCGAAAATGATTTTAGGCACGATAGGGCAAGAAGTTCTGTGCGGTGGCAGTTATATCTGGGTTGGCGTATCAAAAGGTGCAGTTGTACAGGGATGAGTCATAACCGGGTTGACTCGCTCTGCGATAGGCTTATTTCTGGGTGGTTATTTCTAAAATTACAGGGTATTGATGTCCTCTCGATAGAGTTGTAATAATTCAAATCGTTTGGGTTGAGATGTCATTTGGTGGGCACGTAAAAGGTGCAGTTGTACAGGTAGACTTGTATTTGATAGGGTTATTGGTTGGTAGGCCTGTAAAAGGTGCAGTTGTACACTTGCCTAATTTTAGAAAGATCTGTTTTCTCAAAATATATTGTTTAATTCTTATTTTGTTATTTTTACAGACTGATGAGTGAAGCGAAGCCCAGCAGGATTCAAAAACAGTATTCCGCGTGTCAACGACCAAAGATCCTAAATGCTTACCATTCGGTGCAAAAATGAACGAGTGCGATCGTTCAATAGACTTTTTCTCTTCTCTTTGTTTCTTTTTGTATTCGTTTTTTTTTTTATGAAATCCGAAAAGACTGCCTTTTTGCAGAATAACGACAGTTATTTCAGTAGTAAAATCATAAACGGTTTTATGAGTCGGTCATAAAATTACCAGCAAAGTGGTAAAACGATAAAAGTCACGCTAGACATTTTTGTTAAATATGCGCTTATCTCGAAAGATTTTACGGAAAAATGTTGGTAACTGATAAAAATATCCAACAAAAATGATCTATTTACATTTTCTTCCGAACTCAATACTTATCGAGTAATTCCATAATTAACACGATCTATTCACTAACATCTTCGTTAATTATGCAATTATCTTGAAAAGCTGTCAAAGGACCTTCTTTGCTGCCGAAGAAATGCTCCACAAAAATCACTTGTGAGATTTCTCCTAAAATTCCTCATTACCGAGATAATCCTATAATTACCTTAACTCGTTTTTTTCTTTCATCCAAGAGATTTCAAACTCTCCGATACTCAATTCTGCACTGTACATTAGCTGTATCATAAAGTTTATTAATAGTTATAATTCTTCATTAATTTATAATACGTGTGTGAGTGGTTGAATATCTGAATATGAAAGGTGTAAATAAATTTGATGTTATTTGTACAATATTAATATTAAAATCAGTATCAAATTTATCGATGAATGGGAACAAATGACCATGATGAGCAATAAATGATCGTTTTTTACCATTTATTTCAAATTTTTACGGATTCTTAATAACAAAAATGATGAGACTAAGCAGTGAGCGCTTCTATTGTGTATCAGCTGTGATTGTGGACCCAACTATACGGATGCAACGTGCTTCTTGGCCACACACGTCGGCCACCGATGCATACACGCCCTCCTCGCTTTTTCCCTCCTCTTCTGAAGGCCTGTTACTGCATGTGTGTACTCTCGAATCCTTAATATCCTTCTGTATACGTAGGGCATTTCTTGAGACTGTTTTTCCGTGTTTTTCATCACCGGAACTAATAGTGAGGCGACTGGGTTTGTGGAACGACCTTGCCATGGATTTTTAGGTAAATCAATTTGGATTTGGGATTTTCCAGGTGGGAGTGAGGGCATTAAGTGTTTTTCGTGATTTATTGGGATGGGGTTTGTGAATCGAAAAATTAGGAGATAGTAGTTTTTGACGGGAGCGGATTAGCTAAGGGGAGTGAGGCAAGGAGAACGAATTTAGAGAGGGGAATAAGGGGAAAACAAAAACTCAAAACAACTATTATTAGTGAATTGAGTGAATTGAGTGTTTCTGTGATGAATTTTGACTATTTGAAAAAGGAAGAAGAATGAAAAAAGTTCAGATTGTGATAAGAAAATAGTTTTTTCTATACTGCTTCTCACAATTCCTCGTCTGGAAATTGATATTGCATACTTACCAAATTCGGAAATGTGAAAATCACTACAAAAAAAATCTTGTTCAGGGCTGTTGCGATGGGGTTTTTTTACTCGCGTGGTTGGCCAGTCCTCACCTTCGACTCGGGCGCCAAAGCCACACAAGTAAAAACCCCCGTCGCTAGAACCCGGAAAGTAGCATATTTCGATATGAGTGAGACGGAATTTTCAGCTCGTGTGATTGCCAGCCCTCGGCTTCGCATCGAGGGCTGGCAAATTGAAGTTTTCATTCTCTAGTTTGTATTGAAAAAAACAAGAGAAAACATCATCATTTAGAGGAAAAACGATTTCAGTGTTATCTTACTGTGTTTACACAAGTTGCTAACAAATTGAAGAAAAAAAACACTGAGATGTGTAGAAACTGTCAATGTTCATTTAAATATAAACATCCTCTCTGATCCCCGGAATCAAATTCATCTCTTTCCTTCTCATTGTAAACCTTCTTATATGACACAGTAATTTTATTCTATTGAAAGCTGCCCCTAAACTGTAAGAAAAGAAAAAACTCCATAATACATTGAGAAGTTTCATTTTTTATAAAACAGAATTACGAAGTCAAAAAAATGCTAAAAAATTTATGACCATTGTCCGTTACTCCTTTAGCAAACCTGAAAAAAAATCTTTAAGCGTATATAGAGTAGTAACCACAGTACGTGCCTTTGTTTCTGTACAACGTATGTTACATTAGTATATCTCCTTTTGGTGCTATAAAAGTTATACAGTGTGAGTATTCGTTTTTAGACTGATTTGGTCTTTTGTGTGGACTGAGGTATCGCGCGGATTTCACTTGAGTGGAGAAAGAGGAGAAAACCAGGAAAGAGGATGAAGTGGTGGACAGAGAGAGCAAGAAAGAGAGTGAGCGAGAGGGAGAACCGTGAAGTTGGGAATGAGATGTGCGGGGGAGAAGGACGGACAGTAGTGTTGGCCACACACGTAGCTGAAGAAGACGAGACGCCAATGGATAAGACAGAGAAAGGACATCCGGACGGGGAGGACGGCGATTGTTTCTCTGTTGCACTCGTTGCTTTTGCGATTGTAGAGAAGGATGGAAAAGGGCGGGGGGGGGAGGACCCGCAGGCTCGTACAGAGGACCACCCACTTTGCTCCGAGCCGCCTCTCTTCTCTCCGCACTAGAAAAGTTGAATCATCCTCGAGGTTCAAGTTCATAAGTATTACCGAAATTTCGAATTTGGGGTTTTCTAGGGAGATTAGGAGGAAAATGAGTGGGGGAGGTGGACGGATATCCGTGAGTTGAACGTGTTGAAGAGGGTAAATTTGGTCTTTAATGCGAGATAAGGACGTCTGGACTCGTTTTGCGATTACCCTGGACTTTTGGAAAGTTGTCAATTTGAAAATTTTCAGTTTTCTTGCGCCTGCTTCCATGTTACAGGACGGATTTTTGTTATGTTCGCCGGGGAAATGTTTTCACGTTGATGCAGGATAATAATTATCATGACTCAGGGGACATTGGAAGAATTGTTCAAATGTTCGGACGATTGTTGGAGATAATGAGTTTATATTATACATCTGTTCGGTGGTTTCGGAAGATGAGTTGTAATAGCTTCGACGGAATTGATTCGATTGATGGAAATCATCATCAAGATCTGGACGACCGAGCGGAGGAGGGGGTATCTAGGAAATTGATGAACATTTCAATCTTTTTTATACAGCCGTCAGCTGGGGCAAAATTGATGTTTTATCTTGATTGGCGGGTTTAATTTTCAAAAGGAAGAAATTAGTTATCAACATAGAATTGAGGAATAACTTTTTATACCACCAGAAAAAAAGGGAATTTTTCGAAAACTTACGATTTTGTGTAAACATGTTCAGTGCGGGATGCATATAGTTCTCGCCACGAAAGAAGGAACCTCGCTGGGTACCCCCACTCTCCTGAATTCAACTTTCAATCCACGGCCCCCACCTCTCAAGTCGATGTTACTTCTTTCGTGGCACGGACTTAAAAAGGGGAGGAGGAACTTTAAGAATTGTTGGAGCTTTGAAGATCTTTGAAGGATGCTATTACTATATAACAAAACAAATTTGATACAAAACGCATTTAACACACAATCAATTCAACAAAACATTAAGAAAACAAGCAGCGGTTTGAACCTATTCGACAGAAGGTACATACCTCTTACAAAGTTTCGCCGGGCAGGGAGTATGTGTTCGGTACTTTTTGTGACATTAGTCTGTTTCTTTTTTTCATTTCTACCAATTCCATTGGTAGTAAGCTTTCGAATGGATCCGTAGCAATTCCCTATCCTTGTGATAGGTGTGCAACCGTAGCATGCCTGTCACAAGACATGCTTTTTTGCAAGTCATCCTGCGCAGAAGATTTTTCATGAAAAGCGGAAAAAATGCAATATCTTCAAAGTGTGTATTAAAGGGTCTATATATTCGGATCGATCTGCATAGAAGCCATCGAGACAAGTATTTTGAAAAATAAAATTTGAAATCGGTGCAGTAGTTTTTGAGACATAGAGGAAAAACGAAATTTAAGCAAGTTGTTATAACTTAGGAATTACTGGACCGATCGATCTGAAATAGCGCGCCAAAGTTGAGCTTAATAATAGCTACAATGAGCGAAAATTTCAGATTTTTATCTAAAATTTTACCGTATTTATGTTGAATTTTATAAAAATTAATTACCAAAAACCCCAGTTGTCGGATACATACTTACAGACATGACCCTAAAATCATCATTTCTTCACGTTTCACAACATTCTAGACCATTTGTAATCAAAATTGCAAAAACAAGGATTCCATTCGAAAGCAAAAATCAGCAATTGATTTCACACGTTTCTTTGTTGACCATCACTTTATCCATCACTTTTTGGAGAAATCGACCATATCAATTTCCCCAAAATTTTTATTGAAAAAAAATTAAAAACTAAAACACAGTTTTGTACACCTACACATTTGTAGAAGTGCACATAGCTATTTTACAAATTTGATTCTACAATTATTTTACATATACACATTGTTCTTCTTTCACCAACATAAGTTTTTTCACAGACAATATTTTGCACAAAACAAAACTGCACACGATGGTTATTCACATGTTCATCTGCACTATTTCAAGCAGCACCGATACATCCATGAATTAGATACTTGTAAATCGCCCTGAGTGTTCAATACAGATTGAACTGCCACATCATGAGTAACGGTAAAGTAAATAGCTCGTGTATAAGTTGTTTTTTACATGGGCAAGTCACTTTTAAATGTGTGTAAGAGTATTTTACACACGCGTCAACAATCAGACAACATTGCACTGATTTTTCAAACAATGAGACAACAACAGAACTGATTCAATTGCTCTCTGTAACAGTATGTAAAACATGTGTGAAGCCTACACATGTGAAAAAAACATCTTGCAAACATGCTGTTCATTTTTACTTTGATAATTGTATGTAAATTAAACCGAAGGTGAATACTCAGTGTATTTTTAAAGTGTGTGATTCATGTATGTGCTGATGTTACTAGAATTAGTGTTAGATAAGCATATGAAGAATTGTCGCGTATATTTTTGTTTTGTATAAAACATAGTGTATGAAGGAAATTATGTTGGCATACAAAAGATAATGTATGCATGTACAATGGACTATGTGTTGAACTGATGTGTTGTGTTGAAATTATTACGTCTTAAATAGCCCTGTCCCCGTTTGTAGAGATGCAGTGCTTTGGGAGGAAATGTGGGAATTTTGGAGTTTATGTAGATCCATTACTTTAGAATCAAGAACATCCATTTCCTATCTTTCCTTCCCCCAGATCCCATCGTAGGTCAATGATTCCACAGTTTAGAAAAGATTCTTAAAACTAGAGTTGCAAATAGAATAAATTTGAAGATTTTATTCTGTTATTGACGAATAGAAATTTGAATCACAAGTAAACAAATTTATGAGTGAAAAGGGAAGAGCCAACTAACTTCTAAATATATTTTTAGATTTAACGAGTAATTTTGGCTATTAGGTTTGGAGAATCCCTCAGGTCTTTCCTGTAGAAACTTCATGTGCAGCAAAAAAATTTTTTAAATACTTTAGTCTAAATCTAATAGTTTCACAGTAATTGACAAAATAATCTGTATGGAATCGTTGGGACTATCTTCTGCTCGTTCCCACTCCCTCCAAAATTATTATCAGGGTTTGTCATGAAATTTTTGTTATTGGTATCATGCAAAACAACACATACCAAGCCTCGTAATATAATAGTTCTCCATTTCTCTCGATTCAAGAATTTATCATTCCTTACATTGTAATTCAAATGGCCCCCTTCTTTGCGAATGGAAGCATTGTAATCGTCAAATCCAATTTCCCAATTTTTTGCATCAGAATAACTAATTTTGGCCTCAGGAGTTCGAATATGCTATTTTTAGACCATGCCCGGATATATGTATGTATGTGCGTGTATATGAACCATAATTTTTCGGCGATAACTGAAAAAATTATTGTTGAAATTAATCCATTTGATTTAAAATGTTTTTCCCAAGCCCACTTTGACCGAGTTCGATCATGAGATTGATTGCATTAGCTGCTGTTGAAATACTTTGGGGCAATGTTGGGTGCCATCGTTAGGACAGTGATGAATTTAATCAATCAATGAATTCAATTTAAATTACATCATCATAGAAATCCCACTCGGAAGTTGCTAATTTATTAACAAAAATATATTGACAATGTTGTGACGAAAGCTATTTCTCATTTTTCTTTAGTAAAAATATCAATAGAAAGTAAAAAAAATTGGGTACATTAATTTCCAACGAGAAAATTTCACTATTCAAATTTTATCATTCAATAACAGTGTAATCAAGTCACTTATATTCAAAATAGTATCTTCATTACGCCAGAAGTAACTCATAAACTAGTGTTCGTATGAAAAAACATCACGAGCCCTTTATAGAAGCTCGCCACATTCCTCATAAAAAATGTCGCCTGACATTCCCCCTCATACTCTTCATCGCCTCGATAATTTCCCAATAGCCTTGACATGATCCATCAATCCCAGCCAATCCACCAATTCCTTACTATCTCTGTCCTCTCTCCATTACCGAACCATTTACCAACCCGCACAACATGAACATCTAACTAGTGGATTGGGCTGTTGGTCGCTCGCTGCGCTCGCTCCCATTGCGGATGGGTTGGTAGCAGATGTATTCATGTGGGTCTGACCCGTCGGACGGGTCGCACCAACAACTTCCCAATATTATTATTTCTCCCATTTTGACTAAAAGAATTCTTTTCAACTCTCAATACTCTGTTTATTTATTCATGAGAAACCCTTGTCTGAGCGATTTTCAAACTTTTCCAGGGAATTTTGGAAAAACCACTGGAAAAATCACTGGAGTTTCAGAAAATCCTAGATAAATCACTGGAGTGATTGACTCTAGTGATATCCTGATGTTGACAATGCCAATCACGTCATTTATACAGGAGAAATACTTATCTTAGCCATTTTCAAACATTTCTCCAGGAAAATTTGGAAGAACTACTGGAGCGAATCACTCCAAAATCTAATCAGGTCTAAGTTACATGAAGACCTTTCGATTGCGTCCTCCATCATCTTGATCGCGCGAGTCATTCGGAAGAAATCGTTAACGAAAATTCCGTGGCATACAGGCCTACATACACACATACACACACACACACACACACNCGACAGATCGGGAAGTTGATAAAGTAAATAAAAAATTAGAAAAAAACGGAAGAAATATCATGGTGAAAAATATATGAAAAAAATGGGAGAAAATGAAGANACACACACACCCACAGACATTTTGTTAAAAACTATCGAGGAACATTAGAAACACCTTGAAACGTGGAGATATCATGGAAAATCGATTTTTCATTTTCGGGGGCATTACAATAACTTCCCTGCCCGGGAAGTTAATTAAAAATCCTCCTCAATTATCAGACAGCCCCGAAAAATTCCCCCCACCCAAAAAAAGCCTCAAATGCTTCCAAAATAAACTTCCCCATGATCTCCATAATTCTCTTCATTGTTTACTCATCCAAACATCTCCTCAGAAATTCTCCAGCACAGGTATCCTCCTCCAGGTGCAGTCCACCTGTTCCCCATAAATGATGCCTATCCCCAGCCCAGAAATAAAAACGCGAAAACATGTTATGATTATTTTCAAATAAAAGGTTTTAATGTTTGAAGTCTGTGCACAAGTCTTTGCTAATGCTCTTGCTCTCGCTCTTAGCTTTAGCTTTAAAAAAAGAGGATAAATAAAAAAAAATGAACATTTCCATTTGATGATTACCCGGAGGGCGTCGGTTAAGCGTAGCAATGACTGTATAATTTCGAAAGTCGGATGAGGCCACCGGGAAACCGGAATACTGCCAAGCCGGGGATAAATGACGGCGCTGGACCCCCCATGCCGGACCCTCACTCTACTGCAACCATTAGTGCAGAAAATAGAGAAAATCCATGAGCCGGATAATGACGAATATTCATTCAATTTTCGCTATTTCACAGTTGACTGAGTTTCCCAATCACTTTTCTTTTTATTTCATTGTAGTTTTACTTTCTGATTTGTTTGCAGTTTAGGAGGGTGGGACCACATCGTGCATTGCGTACTTCCATGTCCAGGATCGGGCAATCTCCTCGAATCTCTCGCGATCGTGGGTGTACATATTACCTAGCTCTGGCTCCATGCAAACCTTGAAAGAATGATTTCGAATTATTGGAAATGATTTTGGGAACAGTTAACGGGGTGTGGAGATGTTGTTGTTGAGGATATGGGGCAATAAGGATGGTATACAATTATTCGTAATGAGAAATGTGATTTGATGATTTTTGATAGCGTGGGGAGTTCTGGCGATGTTGGAGAAATAACTTTGGTAGAATTTTTGGGAGTGTCTGGTTCAAGTAATTTGATAAGAAACTATTTTATTTTATTTTTTTCTATTTCATTGGTTTTATCGAAGTAGTTCTTGATTTGAAACCCCTCCTCTAGCCTGCCTCCCCTCCTTTACTTTTCCTCTCATTGCTATCTGCGGTATCATGGCCGTCTTACTCTTAGCTGTGCCCCATTCGAGCTAGGACTGCACGGGAAACCATGTAAAACCCCAGTCGCACAGCCGGCCGATTGTGCAGTGCCCTAATGTATCCATCTGTCACACTGACTAGATGGAGACACTAGGCCGCTACACCGTGCCTACCCCGCCCGTAATTTTTTTGTGCGAGCGAGGTGTTCCTAAGCGGTTACCCATCCAAGTACTAACCCAGCTCAACGCTGCTTAGATTGGATGTCCGCCGGAGCAACACCTCACCCACCCAACCATTACAGTCGGTCCTGATAAGAAACTATTTTGTGGATATCTCTGAATTTAGTGGGTTTTGAGAAAAATGTTAAAGGATGCTTTTCTGGCAATTTTTTAGGATACGAAGAATGTCCTATGAAATTTTTCGATAACCCTAGTGGTTTTGAAAACATTTTGAAAATATTTGATTATTCATTCTTTTATTCAGAGATTCCTCATACAGGAAAGGCCGTTCGGAGGGGGATATACAGATTTTTGCTAATAGTTCGAAAATTACTGGGTTTTTTTTTGTGCAGAATTTTATGAGCTAGAAAAAATGTCTTTAATTTCATAAACCAAATGGTTAGGAGATATTAGCAAAATGGTATTCATGGGATTTTTCAAATTATCTTCTACAGCACTTGACCACTGAATGAACAGTAGATCTCAGGAAAGAAGCCATTTATGGAGAAAATTTAGTGACCCACTATGAATCTCTTTTGATATTTTTTGTTAAAGCCAATAGATGAGGTGATATTTAAAAAATGTTATTCAAGGAATTTTCATAGCGATCTTCTGTTAACAATTTGACAATTTTGTTTGATATTTTTCGATGAGTTGAGAAATTTATTATGTACGTATCCGGAAAAGTAAGGCATTTAGAGAAGAATTTTTTCAATTACAAAAGAAATTTTTTTTCATAAAATTTTTAGACATTTCCACTGCATTTATAATTTTTTCTCAAAATTATTATGGAAACATTCCAAAAACTATTAGACTCCGGGGAAGGTACAAAATTTCTTCACAATAGAGCGAAATAATTTCACTTCATAATAAATGTCCAATGAGTGCCGTTAAGAAGATTGGGAAATTATTTTAAACATATTCGTGGCCAAAACGAGAAATCCACTCAAATTTGAAAATTTTCCTCTAATATAAAGATCCTCTATCAACGTTGATCACCAAGTGTAGATATTACCTCGTTCCACACTAGTTACTGAGCTTGAAATACTGAAGGTAATTACCTGACAGAAGGGATCAGTTAGTAAACTCTGCACGCTGATTAATACTTTCGAAATCGTCAGTGCGAGTGACCAATTGTGATGAATGGAGTCGATTCCCACGTCTCCATGCCTCGATACGTTTGGATGCAGGATTTTCGTGAGGAAACGAACCACTGGTGGACACATTGGATAACTGCAATCAGAAATCAATCTCTACATTCAACTAAATCAGAGAAAGTATTTAATAACTTTTTTTTTCAAAGAATTTTATGATGAGAATCATTGACAAGGAATTCGAATGATAACATCTCATGAGAAAGCAAGCAGGTGACAGCGAGCATGTGATCATGATCATGTGACTACTTATTTTTATTTATTCATATTTCTTTCCTACTACCATTACGGTTTTATAAGCTCCTCATTCGTCTGTCTTGCCTCTACCACTTCTCTCTTCTGATTTTTATCTGCGTTACCATCGGTCGTCTTACTCTTAACTGTACCCCATTCGGGATCGAACTGCTCGGGAAACCATGGAAAACCTGAGTCGTACAGCTGGCCGATTGTGCAGAGCCCTAATGTGCCCTTCTGCCACACTGACTAGAGGGCAGGGTTGGGCGTTCCAAGCAATGCTAGGGTTTTTTACATTATACGTAAAATATCCGTATCATATGTCGAAAATCCTATCGTAAAAAGGAGAAAGTCAATCGGTTTCGAAATATCTCGAAAATCTAGAATAAGCGTAAGTGTAAGACTGAGACTGAAGCGCCACGTGAGGAGATGAGAAGGCGCATGCGTAGCACGCACGGCCGATCTTGCATATAAAATATAATTCCATGTGAACTCACCCAGGTTAAAACCCTCGCCATCGCCAATCATATTGCCGATTTTTCCTGTGGTTGTATATGGAAAAATATGACTTCTCAAATTTTTACAGATTTTTTGAGGCATCCTGTGGGCAGCCATGTTTTTTTGCAAGTTTTATCTTCAAATGCCTGTAACTTCCGTAAAAATCAACCGATTTGAGTTTTTTTTTTACAAAATGTGCGTCTTCGACTACACTTTCCATATAAAAATATGCCAATTTTTTTCAATTCGTTCTTCCGTCGATTTCCTCAGAAAAACCTCAAAAAACTTCAAAAAACGAGTCGTTTTCAAAGTTGGACCCTTTTTATATTTTTCAAAAAATTTCAGTGAATATATTGGACTAAAATAAAATTTTTCATCAAAGGCCAAAGTGGGGTCTCTATTAGAACACACCACTCGGAAAGATTTATTGTTAACGAATTTTCAAAAAATCATCAAATTGTTCCTGATTTGAATATAATGCAGTGATTCTTCAGGCGGTCAATTCAAATAATGCTTCTGCATTCAAATGCGAAAAGAATTTTGAAATTGTTGAAATTTCTCATTGCGGATTCATATATTCAAATTGGAAATGACGGCCACGAAATGTGAAGCCCACTTTGGCCTTTGGTGAAAAATTTTGTTTTGGTCCAATATATTCACTGAAATTTTTTGAAAAATATGAAAAGGGTCCAACTTTGAAAACGACTCGTTTTTTGAAGTTTTTTGAAGTTTTTCTGAAGAAATCGATGGAAGAACGAATTGAAAAAAATTAGCATTTTTTTGTATGGAAAGTGTGTTCGAAGACGCACATTATGTAAAAAAAAAACTCAAATCGGTTGATTTTTACGGAAGTTACAGGCTTTTAAGATAAAACTTGCAAAAAACATGGCTGTCCACACGATGCCTTAAAAAATCTGAAAAAATTTGAGAAGTCATATTTTTCCATATACAGCCACAGGAAAAATCGGCAATATGATTGGCCATGGTGAGGGTTTTGACCTGGGTGAGTTCACATGGAATACCCCATATATAGTTTTTGACTTATTAGAGATTCAGAATCCACGTAAAATACCTATATAACACGTCAAAAATGTATAAAATGTATTAAACTGTATTTTATGTATTTGAAGGACTGCATGATCCAGAGTATCTGATGACGATCGAATCTCAAGGGTTACGTAAGGGCTAAGTACAAGAGTCAAGTTTGAAAGCCAACCAGAAAGACCAAGTAGGTCACAAGAATCAGATGAGTCATCGGGGTTAAAAGATTAGAAGGGGCAAAAGAGTCACAAGGGGATGGTCAGATTTCACGAGGGTCAAACGTCACGAGAGTTACAAGGGGACGATCAAATTTCACGAGAGTCAAACAACACAAGATTCACAAAGGGATGGTCAAATTTCAGAAGGGTCCAACGTCACGAAAGTCAAACGTCAGGTCACAAAGGGATCGCCAAATTTTCAACTTTTCATAGGTCGAAATGATTACGTGGAAAATTCGATAAACCTGAATAATTAACACCATTATCCTTCTTACAATTAAGAGCCCGAGATTGTTCCATGTCACTTTTAAGGATCGTTTAAGCGTCGTATTCTCCTGTGATCCTTGTGACCCTCGCGATGTTTGATCCTCGTGAAATTTGGCTGTCTCCTAGTGATCCTCGTTACGTTCGATCCTCGTAAAATTTAACCATGCCCTTGTGACCCTTGTATCGGTTGACCCTTGTGAAATTTGATTGTCCCCTTGTGACACTCGTGAAATTTAACCATCCCTTGGTGATTCTCGTGACATTTGGCCTTCGCGAAGTTTGACCATCCCTTTATGACTCTTGTGATGTTTCACTCTCGTGAAACTTTATCGTCCCTTTGTGACCCCTGCGCTGTTTGACCCTCGTGAAATTTGACCATTTTAACATTCAACCTTCGTAGAAAATGACCATTGTAACAGTCAAAAATTTAATCGTTCCCCTGTGACCCTTGTGGAATTTGACCTTTGAGACATTGATCCGTGCTCTGTTGATCACGTCAAGTCCAGTCGTTATTTTTCGTCCAACACTTATCAACTTTATTTTAAACACTTATTTTTTCATAACGGCCATCGTAGCAAGTATTTGACCTTTTATACATGTAAAAAATTTAAAGTAAAATGCACGGTATAATACGTGTAAAATACTCAGTATTTTTCGTAAAGTATATTTTGGCATATTTTCAAATTTCAGATCATTCTACATCATTCCCAACCAAAATTAGAAAATGTAAAAATTGAATCATGCCAATGCTACTATTTGGAAGCAAAAATCGAAAATAATTATGAGTCAACTTTTTAGCCAGAGAAAATAATTAAACATTTCCCATGCGAACTTTTATGCCTTGACATATTTACCAATTGTTGAGGCTTAATAATAAGGACTACTGGGCGAAACCATGAGATAATTTATCCCTCGGATATTGTCTTTGCTTATAGGAAATGTTTTGTAGCATTTCTCGCTGAATTCATCTATTTTCCAGACAATCAATACATGTAATTGCTTGATATTTTTGAAACTGAGGAGAATAGATATCGCTTGTAGATTCAGATTGGAAGGTCTCGTTGTAGTTATCATTTCATTATGGGATTTTGAGTATGGTTGGAACTGATCATAGAATAATTTTTCTTTTTCGAAATGCAAGAGCCAATATTCCAACATTGGAATTTAGTCTGCAATATTGGAATTTAGATGCAAAACCTCAACTAAAATCCTCAGGAAGCATTCTTGTATTTTCGAAATGGTTTTTTTTTGGAGAGGACTGTCAGAAAATATTATTGCCAGGCAATTCGGTGGCTGATAGTAAAAACAATTGGATATTCCCTGATAAAGATACTGCTGTTGAAGCTTCATATGAGATACCTCTGTAGAAGATACCTCGAGCTCCGAGCCTTGAGGCCTACGCCCACTCTCAACACTTTTATCACCTCCCAAATGTTTAGTCCCGTGGGTTTCTTATAAAGATACCTATGGCCTCGATCATTTTTCAATGAGAAAGAATTATTACAAGGATCAAATGGAGTTAAGAGTCAAACGGAAGGGTCGAACGAACTGATCATAAGGGTCAAATGACCTTAAGGCTCAAGAGTTCAAACGTGAGAGTTAAGTGAAATAATCAGAAGGGTTAAAGGATCCCAAGGGTGACCTCTTTTCAGCGACGCTATAATACACGTACAAAAATGTTCATGGCCATAGCCATGGCCTTTGCCATGGAGTTGCCATGGCGCGGCTGAGGGACGTTGCTATGTCATTGTCATGAAAAGAAAAAAAAAACTTATAATCAAATAATCAAGTGAGGGAGTTTGACCCTCGTAACCTTGTTGTACCTTGTGACCCTTATGGTCCTTATGACCTTAAAGGTCCCAGGGGGCCCCAGGGGCACAAAGGTCACCTCCGTTACCGCTCCTTGTAACATCAAATAGACTAATAATCAAATAATCAAAGAAGGGAGTTTGACTTTCTTGACCTTCGTAACCTTGTTGTACCTTATGACCCTTATGACCTTAAAGTCCCAGGGGGCCGCAGGGGCACACAGGTCACACAGGTAACAAAGATCAAAGGCCATGGCCGTGGGCATGAACATTTTTGTACGTGAATTATTAAAATGACGCAGAATTATCTTGATAGAATAAAGCCAAATTAAAATTCAATCAATTTACGTACTTTCAAGCATTGGTACTTTAGCAGTCCAGAAGTGATTATTCTCAAGTCCCCCAAAAATCCCCCAACCTCAGCTGCCATTTTATCACGCGGGGTTATGTTTAGAGAGAAAAGAGAATATGCGGGCTGTACGCATTCAAAACGTTAAACTCGTATAAATTGATTAGTTATTGATTAGTTTTATCCATTGAGTAAAAATGAATATTCCATAGAATCCTGATGCAACCAGCGAGGTTTCTTATTTCAAACCGCTGATCCCCATTTTTCTTCTCTCTACAACCGCGCGTAGTGGGGGTATACGGATTCCCGGAATTCCACTCTCCTACTGTTCCTAAGGTATTTCATATAAAGCCTTGACTGTGTTTCCAAAGATATCTGTGAAATAATTTTTCGTCACAAAGCCCGGTAAACCGCGATTCTAGCCTCGCTTCGCTCGGTTAGATCGCGGTTTACGAGCCTTCTGACGAAAAAATTGCATTCATTCATTCTGACGAATGTGATTATAGGCCTCGCATTCGGCTCGGCCAATAAAGCCACATTCGTCAGAAAATACTTTGTGGACCCTGTGATGAAAATAACTATTTGTCACTGAGGCCCGATAAATGGCGCTTAGCGGGACTGACTTCCGGTCGATAAGTGGCGATTAGCGACTATGGCCTGCTAAGGACTTTTCGGGACAGGCCTAGGTCTGCAAAAGCGTAGCGTGAAGTGATCCACCAGCACGCGGCCACTAGGTATTGCTTATGAAGCTGTATAGTTTATGGCTTACAGCTCTCGGTGGCAAGACGATATTTTGTTTATGTTACACGGTACAACAAAATAAGATCAAGTTTGTTACCAAGGATGAAACTTACACCACTTATAGATTTTTGCACGCTGAATCCAACGGTTTTTGCAAAATTCCTCTAGCACATCAGGTTTTAGAGAAAAAAAATGTTAAATTTGTGAAATTTGTCAAAAAATTCTAATTCAATGAATTTCCGACAGAATTGAATGGAAAAAAATAGCAGAGTATAGTTGAAAAATTATTTTATCCGTTAGAATAAACCTCTTCCAATTCCGCGGCGTGATTCCGCTGCAAAAAAATCCTAAAATTCATAAATTTGGTTGAATTAACTGTTGATTACGTGAACTCTCGGAAGTTGGCTTCGTATATATTTCTAATCCCCTGGAATTTATTCAATAAGCACGTTGTTATTTTTTTAAAGGCTCAAGGTTATAAAAATGAACTGTGAGAAGGTTTTTGAGTGGACTTCTCAGTTTGAAGTGATATAGGCCGCCTTTTAAGAGAGAAATTGTGAATCCGGGAACTACCGTTGGGAGGTTGAAACGTGAAATGCGAGGTATTTTCTTTCTATCACCTATTGAAGAATTGCTCACACCCACATTTGCGTCCATTTACTATTTTATTCATCATAAGGTCTTACTGCATAAATACGATGAGGACGCACGAAGCCCCCAGGATGACAGTTCCATGTCCCTCATAGTTTATATCCCCTGGATTGGTTCAGCAGACATGCCGACTTGACGTTAGGACAAATTGTCAAACGGCTAAATTGTCAAATGAGAATGCGAAGCGGGCGCCATCTGGTAGGGACGCCACGATGTATTGCTCTTCTGGGTAAAGAAGGGTTTTCAAGTTGGAATTGTCTAGATAAATTAAATATAATCTTTAATTGAAAATAACTAGGGAGAAATCTCAAGAACATTGAATTATACGATTTCTTAGGGGTAAAATGGATCATTGCTGTACTCCTATGATTTCATGGGGCAAAATGGATTTGTCGTGTACAGTCGAACACTAAAGTTCGTGAACAGAGTACATAGGATGTAAGTTCAGGCTGTTCACGAACTTTAGTGCTCGACTGTACTACGATGTACGAGTTTACGGGGGTAAAATGGGTATTTACTGACCTCATACGATTTCGTGGGGGCAAAATGGGCCTTCCCTCTACTCCTATGATTTCAGGGGGGCAAAAAGTGTATTCTGTGAACTTTTACCATTTTATGGGGGCAAAATGGGTTTTTCGGGAACTTTTACGATTTCATTGAGGCAAAATGTTTTTTTTGAGCTCATACGATTTCATTGGGGCAAAATGGGTATGTGCTGATCTCATTCGATTTCTTAGGGGTAAAATGGGTCTTTCCTGTACTCCTACGATTTCATGGGGGCAAAATGGATTTGTCGTGTACTACGATGAGTTCATGGGGGTAAAATGGGTATTTTCTGACCTCAAACGATTTCATGGGGGGAAAATGGGTATTCTGTGAACTTTTACGAATTGATGGGGGCAAAACGGGTTTTTCGTGAACTAATACTATTTTATTGGCGCAAAATGGCATTTCTGTGGCCCTTAGACAATTTTGTAGGAGCAAAATGGGTATTCTATGGCCTTATACGATTTCGTAGGGGCTAAATGGGCTTGTCGTGAACTCATACGATTTCGTCGGGGCAAAATGGGTATTGGCTAACCGCATACGATTTCATGGGGGCAAAAGGGGTTTTTCGTTAACTAATACGATTCCATTGGGGCAAAACGGGTATTTACTGACCTCATTCGATTTCTTATGGGTAAAATGGGTCTTTCCTGTACTCCTATGATTTCATGGGGGCAAAAGGGGTTTTTCGTTAACTAATACGATTCCATTGGGGCAAAACGGGTATTTACTGACCTCATTCGATTTCTTATGGGTAAAATGGGTCTTTCCTGTACTCCTATGATTTCATGGGGGCAAAAGGGGTTTTTCGTTAACTAATACGATTCCATTGGGGCAAAACGGGTATTTACTGACCTCATTCGATTTCTTATGGGTAAAATGGGTCTTTCCTGTACTCCTATGATTTCATGGGGGCAAAACGGATTTGTCGCGTACTCCGATGAGTTCATGGGGGTAGAATGGGTATTTTCTGAACTCATACGATTTCATGGGGGTAAAATGGGTATGTTCTGAGCTCATACGATTTCATGGGGACAAAATGGGTTTTTCATGAACTAATACGATTTCATTGGGGCAAAACGGGTATTTTCTGATCTCATAGGATTTCATGGGGGCAAAAGGGGTTTTTCGTTAACTAATACCATTTCATTGGGGCAAAACGGATATTTGCTGACCTCATTCGATTTTTAGGGGTAAAATGGGTCTTTCCTGTACTCCTACGATTTCACGGGGGCAAAATGGATTTGTCGTGTACTCCGGAGTTCATGGGGGTCGAATGGGTCTTTTCAGAACTCATACGATTTCATGGGGGTAAAATGGGTATATTCTGAGCTCATACGATTTCATGGGGACAAAATGGGTTTTTCGTGAACTCATACGATTTCATGGGGGCAAAATGAGATTTTCGTGTACTCCTACGATTTCATGGTGGTAAAATGGGTATTTTCTGCTCTCATACGATTTCGTGGAGGCAAAATGGGCCTTTCCTGTACTCCAATGATTTCAGGAGGGCAAAATGGGTATTCTGTGAACTTTTACTATTTCATGGGGGCAAAACGGGTTTTTCATGAACTCATCATATTTCATTGGCGCAAACTGGGTCTTTCCTTTACTCCTACGATTTCATGGGGGTAAAATGGAAATTCTGTGGGCTTATACGATTGCGTATCGGCAAAGTGGGTTTTTCGTGAATTCATACGATTTGATCGGGGCAAAATAGGTATTTGCTGACCTCATTTGATTTCTTAGGGGTAAAATGGGTCTGTTTTCCTATGATTTTATGGAATAAAATGAGTTTTTTGTGTACTCCTACGATTTCATGAGGGTAAAATGGGTATTGTCTGACCTCATACGATTTCATTAGGGCAAAATGGGTATTTGCTGACCTCATTCGATTTCTTAGTGGTAAAATGGGTCTTTGCCGTTTTCCTACGATTTTATGGGATAAAATGAGTTTCATGTACTCCTACGATTTCGTGGGGGTAAAATGGGTATTTTCTGGCATCATGGGATTTTATGGAGGCGAAATGTGTGTTGACAGGTATATATGGATCGATTCAGAATCGAATTCTGAGTCGATCTGTTCCTATAAATTTTCACCCCATTTTTTCACCCCTACTAACCCTTTTCCAAGATGGCGGACGCGATAAAAAAAGGTCTTTATAGGTATATAGAGATCGATTCACAAACGAATTCTGAGTCGATCTGTACCTATAAATTTTGACCCCATTTTTCCACCCCCACCAAGCTCTTTTTAAGATGGCGGTCGCGGTCATAAAAAATTAGTCTCTACAGGTATATATAGATCGATTCAGAATCGAATTCTGAGTCGACTTGTAACTATAAATTTTGAACCCATTTTTCCACCCCCACCAAGCTCTTTTTAAGATGGCGGTCGCGGTCATAAAAAATTAGTCTCTACAGGTATATATAGATCGATTCAGAATCGAATTCTGAGTCGACTTGTAACTATAAATTTTGAACCCATTTTTCCACCCCCATCAAACCGTTTCCAAGATGGCAGACGCGGTCATTAAAAAAAAGTCTGTACAGGTATATATAGTTCGATTCAGAATCGAATTCTGAGTCGATTTGTATCTATAAATTTTGACCGAATTTTTCCACCCCTCCAGCACCTTTCCAAGATGGCGGACACGGTCATAAAAAAAATCTCTACAGGTATATACAGGGTGCTTCAGAAGTACATGTACATCTGAACACCCTAGGATCAGGGGGTGATTCTGAGCAGAAAAGTCCTCTTGCACTTTTTGATCAGACTCACCCCTAAAAAGTTATTGGCAATTAAGGGTGGGCCAATGGGGAGTGATTTTTAAGCGGGCGCACATTTATGTGATATGCAGCATATGTGTGTATGCCCGCCCCACCACTCTACGCGACAAAAGAGCGCAACGATATTGCTCTCTCTCTCTCTGTGTCTCTCTCTCTCTCTCTCTCTCTCTCTCTCTCTCTCTCTCTCTCTCTCTCTCTCTCTCTCTCTCTCTCTCTCTCTCTCTCTCTCTCTCTCTCTCTCTCTCTCTCTCTCTCTCTCTCTCTCTCTCTCTCTCTCTCTCTCTCTCTCTCTCTCTCTCTCTCTCTCTCTCTCTCTCTCTCTCTCTCTCTCTCTCTCTCTCTCTCTCTCTCTCTCTCTCTCTCTCTCTCTCTCTCTCTCTCTCTCTCTCTCTCTCTCTCTCTCTCTCTCTCTCTCTCTCTCTCTCTCTCTCTCTCTCTCTCTCTCTCTCTCTCTCTCTCTCTCTCTCTCTCTCTCTCTCTCTCTCTCTCTCTCTCTCTCTCTCTCTCTCTCTCTCTCTCTCTCTCTCTCTCTCTCTCTCTCTCTCTCTCTCTCTCTCTCTCTCTCTCTCTCTCTCTCTCTCTCTCTCTCTCTCTCTCTCTCTCTCTCTCTCTCTCTCTCTCTCTCTCTCTCTCTCTCTCTCTCTCTCTCTCTCTCTCTCTCTCTCTCTCTCTCTCTCTCTCTCTCTCTCTCTCTCTCTCTCTCTCTCTCTCTCTCTCTCTCTCTCTCTCTCTGTCTCTCTCTGTCTCTCTGTCTCTCTCTGTTTCTCTGTCTCTCTCTGTTTCTCTGTCTCTCTCTCTGTCTCTCTGTATCTCTCTGTTTCTCTGTCTCTCTCTGTCTCTCTGTCTCTCTCTCTCTCTCTCTCTCTCTCTCTCTCTCTCTCTCTCTCTCTCTCTCTCTCTCTCTCTCTCTCTCTCTCTCTCTCTCTCTCTCTCTCTCTCTCTCTCTCTCTCTCTCTCTCTCTCTCTCTCTCTCTCTCTCTCTCTCTCTCTCTCTCTCTCTCTCTCTCTCTCTCTCTCTCTCTCTCTCTCTCTCTCTCTCTCTCTCTCTCTCTCTCTCTCTCTCTCTCTCTCTCTCTCTCTCTCTCTCTCTCTCTCTCTCTCTCTCTCTCTCTCTCTCTCTCTCTCTCTCTCTCTCTCTCTCTCTCTCTCTCTCTCTCTCTCTCTCTCTCTCTCTCTCTCTCTCTCTCTCTCTCTCTCTCTCTCTCTCTCTCTCTCTCTCTCTCTCTCTCTCTCTCTCTCTCTCTCTCTCTCTCTCTCTCTCTGTCTCTCTCTGTCTCTCTCTGTCTCTCTGTCTCTCTCTGGCTCTCTGTCTCTCTGTGTCTCTCTGTCTCTCTCTGTCTCTCTGTCTTTCTGTCTATCTGTCTCTCTCTGTCTCTCTGTCTCACTGTCTCCCTGTCTCTCTGTCTCTCTCTGTCTCTCTCTGTCTTTCTGTCTCTCTCTCTCTCTCT
>SMLE01000696.1_pt1 | contig 29101 bp, 28 predicted proteins | sample 2451431 | NCBI scaffold set ML178787.1 | reverse complement strand
CCCGCCCATTGCTGGGGATTCCTCAGGGGCCAGGCGGGATGTTGACCTGGCACGTTATTGACGGACCGGGCCATGGTCGTTTCCTGATCAAAACCTTCCATGAGCAGTTTAAAAACATGGATGTCACCACAATGGTGAAAAACGCCGGTAAAGACCTGATCGTGAAAGATGGCAAAGTCACCGGCGTGACGGCGCAAGACGAGCAAGGCAACACCATCCAGATCGATGCCAAAGCGGTTATCGTCGCCACCGGCGGTTATGCCAACAACAAAGAGATGCTGCAAAAATACGTCGCCTTCCCGGATACCATTATGGTGGGTAACGTCGGTAAAGATGGCGACGGGATCAAAATTGCCTGGAAAGCCGGCGCCAAAGATGAAGGCATGGGCGTACTGCAAGCTTACCGCCCTGGCCTGCCGGACTACGCACCAAACTCCCACATGCTGGCCGCTGCACGCCAACCTTATCTTTGGGTAGATACCCATGGCCGTCGTTTTACCGATGAATCCAACGTGATTATTTGGCCTCACTCCGGTAATGCGCTCTCCAAAGCGGGCGGCATCATGTATTCCATCTTTGATGAAACCTCACGTAAACATTGCGTGAACTACGGGATCGACGTACCGATTGGTGAATGGGTTATCGCTAACACCAAGCTCACCAAGTTTGATGAAGAGTTTGATAAAGAGCTCCAGAAAAACCGCGGTTTTGTCTACAAGGCACAAACGCTGGACGCACTGGCTAAAGCCATGGGCGTTGACGCCAGCGTGCTGAAAGAGACTATCGATCAGAACAACGTCTTTGCCGCGCAAAAACGTGATGAAGTGTTCAACAAGAACATGGATTACCTGCGTCCGGTGAAAACCGGGCCGTTCTATGCTGTTAAAATGCAGCCTGCCGCACTCGGCACGCTGGGCGGCGTGAAAATTAACGAGAAGATGCAGGCCATCAACAAGGACGGCAATGCCATCCCAGGCCTGTATGTCACCGGTAATGACGCAGGCGGCATGTACGGCGACACTTACGATCTGCTGTTAGGCGGTGGCACCTTCGGTTTCGCCCTGAACTCAGGCCGTATTGCCACAGAAAGTGCGTTGGATTACATGCACTTCAAAAAACAATAATCCTGCTCGCCAGCAACCTGCGCCGTTAAGGGCAGGTTGCTCTTTTCACTATCCCGCCTTACGAAACGTCAGATTAAACCGGTAATCTTCCGTTCCTGCTTTGATGGCCTGCACACCGTGAAAACGCAGGCGTGACGGTCCGCCCCACACCAACACATCGCCCTGCGTCTGCGGGATACGCTGCACAGCATCGCTGCGCTGCATACCGCCAAACTGGAAGATGGCCGGTAACCCGAGCGACACGGAAACAATCGGCTGGGAAAAATCCCGTTCATTTTTATCCTGATGCAATGACATCCGGCTGCCCACCGCATAGCGGTTCATCAGACAAGCATCGGCAACAAAGTCAGGAAACCCCGCCTCGTGCGCGGCTTGTTGCGCCAGTTGAGCAAACAGCAGCGGCATCGCGGGCCAGGGCGCTCCCGTGAGGGGATCGTGGCGCGAATAACGATAACCCAGCGCATCCGTCACCCAGCCCAGTGAGCCGCAATTGCTCATGGCGGCCGACATGACAAAACCGCCCGGCGTGGTCATCTGTCGAAACGCTGCCACGCGCGTCAGTTGATCAATCATCCGCATTAACGCTGGCGCACGCTCAACGGCGAACCCGCGCAGCACCACTGCGCCGGGTGCCAGCATCTGCGTCCAGCGCGGAGTGCCCTCGTGCGCGAACAGATCATCCGTCATGAGATTTCTTTGCCTAGCTCTCCAGCAGTTGGCGTTTGCGCGCGATGCCCCACCGATAGCCCGACAACGCTCCATCAGTGCGAATCACCCGATGGCAAGGGACAATCACCGCCAGACGGTTGGCGGCACATGCGCCAGCTACCGCGCGCACCGCGTCCGGCTGACCAATTTTTTCGGCAACATCGCGGTAGCTGAGCGTAGTTCCCCGAGGAATGTCTCGCAGAGCCTGCCAGACACGCAGTTGAAACGCCGTGCCACGAATATCGAGCGGTAACGTCAACGGCGCGCCCGGTGAATCAATAGCGCGGATGACCAGCGCCATGCGTTGCTCAAACGCCGCATCGCCTGCAACCAACGTCGCATTGGCAAACAGAGCGTGCAACTCGTTTATCAATGCAGTGGCATCATCTCCCAGTAAAACGGCGCAGACCCCGCGCTCGCTCTCGGCCACCAGCACAGCCCCCAGCGAGCATGTGCCAATCGCAAAATGAATCGTCATGCCCTGCCCCTTGTGTTTAAAACTGCGCGGCGGCATGCCCAGCAGTTGATGAGATTCCTGATAGAACTGCTCGCTGGAATGAAAACCCGCCGCCAATGCGGCTTGCGTTACCGGCACCTCACCGCTCAGCAAGGCGCGCACACGCTGACCACGCAACGCGGCAGCATAACGTTTTGGTGTTACGCCAACCTGGGCTTTAAACAGCCGGTGAAAATGGTAAGGGCTGATACCCACCGCCGTTGCCACCTGCGTCAACGTCAGCGATGTCTCGGACTGCGCCATCAGTTGGCAGGCGTGCTCAATAGCCGTACCTTGCCGTTGCTCTCGGGACGAACTTCCTGGACGGCAGCGTTTACAGGGCCGGAACCCGGCCTGCCGCGCCGCCTCCGCATCCACAAAGAACTGCACGTTTTCCCGCAGTGGCAATCGGGACGCACAGGAAGGCATACAAAATATTCCCGTGGTTTTAACGCCATAGACAAAGCGACCGTCAGCCTGTTTATCGCGTCGGCACAGGGCATCCCACCAGCTATTTTCACGTAGAGCACGCTCTTCCTCTGGAAAAGCGCGTGCGTTTGTCGACATCACTCACCTCGCAGTCTCTGGTCACAACAGAGATCACACCCTACCGGTTACGTCTGATGAATACCTGACTGATTCTTGCTTTCTCATTCCATAAACGCATCGCAGGGTGACAACCCTGATTCACTCTTTTATGCTGAAAGCCCCGCTTTTTCTCTCACGTTCAGGATCAAGTATGTCACACCCGCAGCCAGTATTATGGAACTCGGCGCAGAGCGTGCATCTGGCATGCGAACATCTGCGCACGCTTGGGCCGCGCTGGCAAGCGCTGCTGGACCACATCGGCGAATGTCAGCACCAAACGCACCCGCATCGTGAACCCTATGAAGCGCTAATGCGTGCCGTGGCTTACCAACAGCTCACCACTCGCGCGGGTGATGCCATGATCCGCCGCCTGTTGGACGCGTTTAGCCCTGACGGACAGGCATCCCCTTCCGCCGAGCAGATTGCCGCCAGTGAGAAAGACGCACTGCGCCAATGCGGCTTTTCCTCGCGCAAGGCAGAGACGCTGCACTTAATTGCACAAGGGGCTCGCGACGGTTTGGTGCCCACGCGAGAACAGGCGCTGACCATGGATGACGACACGCTCATCGAACGGTTATCGACGTTGAAAGGTATCGGTCGCTGGACGGTTGAAATGTACCTGATCTATGGGTTGGAACGAATGGACACTATGCCGCTGGACGATCTCGGCATCCGCTTAGGGTTATGCTATTTGCATCAGCGCGATGCGATACCCTCGCGCCGGGAATTGGCGAAACTCAGCTTGCCTTGTCAGCCATTTCGCACCGTTGCCGCCTGGTATTTGTGGCGCAGCCCGATGATGCCAGACTACGTCGATTTCAAAAGCCGCCTGAAAACCAGCAACCGCAAAGGCTGATGACATTAGTGGGGGCGTGATGCAGCGGGCGATTTCCCGCGTTCGCCGTCTAGGCGCGCCATAAACCGGGCGCGCAGTTTGTCATATACCCAGTTATACACCACGGTATACGGCAGGAAAAACAGGAAAAAGCCGATCTCGACCATCAACGCCTGCCACAGGGTAATCCCCAGCATCCAGACCGCAACGGGCAGGCCAATCAGGATAAAACCGCCCTCAAAACCTAATCCGTGCAAGATACGCACTTTGGCACCGCGCGCCACGTGAGATACGGGCAACAGGCGATCGAACAGGGCGTTGTAGATGATATTCCACACCATGGCGATGCTGGAGAGCATAATCGCCAATGCCCCCATGGAAAACAGCGGCTTGTTAAACAGCCAGGCACCAATGGGAGCCGTGAGCAAGAGGGCCACCACTTCGTAGCCGACAGCATGAAACACACGCTCACCCACGCTTCGGCGTTGTACCGCGGTTGTTTGTCTCTTTGCTGCGTTAGCTTGCATACATCACCACACTTTTATTCATCAATTTGGTATTGGATCAATTAACAAAACAGGCGGTGGAGAAAATCTATCATCGCTTGACGATGGAAGGCTATATCGTTATTACTGGAAGAGTGAAATTAATATCCATCGATAAAAGCGATGGACTTAAAAAGAGAGCGGTGATGCGCTATTCCCCCGAATCCCTGATTGCCTTTGTTACCGCCGCGCAAACCGGCTCTTTCTCGGCCGCTGCGCGTCAGCTACGTAAAAGCCAATCCACCGTGAGCGCGGCCATTGCCAATCTGGAAGCCGATCTCGGCTTGGCGCTGTTCGATCGTTCCGGGCATCAGCCGCGACTAACGGATGATGGCCACAAGGTGCGCGTGCACGTAGAGGCCATTCTTGCTGCCAGCGACACACTGGATGCGCTGGCGGTCCGTCTGGCTAACCGGATTGAGCAACGCCTGAGCTTTGTGTTGTCGGATATGTGGAAAGCGGCACACTACGATCCCTTGCTGCATGCATTCTCTGCCCGCTTTCCTGATATTGAGTTCGAGTGTCTGATCGCTGAAGATGAGGATGCCATCGGCCTGCTTAAGGCGCAGCGCACGCACATGGGGGTGATTCGTACCCAACCACACTATCCGACAGAAATCAGCGCCTCACGGCTACACGTGAAAACCGAAATGGCCATCTTTGTTGCCGCACAACATGCATTGGCGCAGCAACCGTCTGTCTCACCGCAGCAGTTGGCGACGGTACGCCAACTTTATCTGAATACCTATACGCGCACAGAACGCCAGCCAAAAGAAGGCGTTATCTGGTCTGCCCCCTCTTACCTTATGCTGCTGGAAATGGCAGAACAGGGGTTTGGCTGGAGCATTCTGCCACGCTGGTTGGTCGCCCAGTTTGGTCATCAGGTGTTGGTGGAACTTCCAGCGGCAGGTTGGCCGCAACTGATTGAAATGGATGTAGTGTGGTCAAAACAGTATCCGCCAGGACCGGCAGGGTTTTGGATGATTGATAATTTACTGATGCAAAAAGATCCGACATCATCTTGAAATAGATAAGGACTTGATAGATTGCTACAGACCCACTATTTTCATATCGGCGCGATAAAAAACCACATTATTTAAATGGAAAGCAAGTCGATAAATTTACTTATTTTTATTAAACAAGTTACACAATATAATAAGTATCAATGCCTACATGGCGCATTATTGCTTTTTTGCCATTTTCACTGCGTTTTTTTTATCGCTCAGGATGTAAAAACCCGCCGATTGGATGCAAAAACTGTGATATACCAAAGTGGTACGTAATGCCAGAAACCCCTACCATGGTCAGGATAATTGTGCTACAGCATAAACGAATATTTTCCAATAAAAATGATAACCATATGCAAGACAGAAAGTCTTCCAAGGAATACTGAATCTTTCTTTTAATTTGTTGCAAGTGAGAAAAACATGTCGAATAAACCATTTTATTATCAAGAACCTTTTCCGCTAAGCAAAGACAACACTCAATATCGCCTGATCAGCAGCGATTTTGTTTCCACCGCCCAGTTTGAAGGTCAAGAGATCCTGAAGATCGACCCGCAGGCATTAACCCTGCTGGCACAACAGGCCTTCCATGATGCATCGTTTATGCTGCGCCCGGCTCACCAACAGCAAGTGGTAGATATCCTCCACGACCCTGAGGCGAGTGAAAACGACAAATACGTGGCGCTGCAATTCCTGCGCAATTCGGAAATTGCCGCCAAGGGCATTTTGCCGACCTGCCAGGATACCGGTACGGCGATTATCGTCGGTAAAAAAGGCCAGCAGGTCTGGACGGGCGGCAATGATGCTGAAGCGCTGTCCCACGGCGTGTATAACACCTTTATTGAAGACAACCTGCGCTATTCACAGAACGCTGCGCTAGATATGTACAAGGAAGTCAATACCGGCACCAACCTGCCGGCCCAAATCGACCTGTACAGTACGGAAGGGGCGGAATACAAATTCCTGTTTGTCACCAAAGGCGGCGGCTCCGCCAACAAGACCTACCTTTATCAGGAAACCAAAGCGCTGCTGACACCGGAAAAACTGAAAAATTTCCTGGTAGAAAAAATGCGCTCACTGGGCACCGCAGCCTGCCCGCCCTACCACGTTGCCTTTGTTATCGGCGGAACTTCAGCGGAAAGCACGCTGAAAACCGTGAAGCTGGCTTCCACCAAATACTATGACGCGCTGCCGACCAGCGGCAATGAACATGGGCAAGCCTTCCGCGACGTTGAACTGGAAAATGAGCTGCTGAAAGCCGCACAGGATCTGGGATTAGGCGCGCAGTTCGGCGGTAAATATTTCGCTCACGATATCCGCGTTATTCGTCTGCCGCGTCACGGCGCCTCCTGCCCAGTTGGCATGGGCGTTTCCTGTTCCGCTGACCGCAACATCAAGGCGAAAATCAACCGTGACGGCATCTGGCTGGAACAGCTAGAGCAGAATCCTGGTAAATACATTCCTGAGCATCTGCGTGAGGCAGGGGAAGGTGAAGCGGTCAAGATTGATCTTAACCAACCGATGGAACAAATCCTGAAAACGCTGTCTCAGTATCCGGTTTCCACGCGTCTCTCCCTGTCAGGCACCATCATTGTGGCGCGCGATATTGCTCACGCCAAACTCAAAGAGCGCATCGACAACGGTGAAGGATTGCCGCAGTACGTCAAAGATCACCCAATTTACTATGCCGGCCCAGCCAAAACTCCGGAAGGCTATGCTTCTGGTTCGTTAGGGCCCACCACCGCAGGATTCCTACGTTGATCTGTTGCAGGCTAACGGCGGCAGCAAAATCATGCTGGCGAAGGGTAACCGCAGCCAACAGGTGACCGATGCCTGCCATAAACACGGCGGTTTCTATCTCGGCAGCATTGGCGGCCCGGCAGCGATTCTAGCGCAGAACAGCATCAAGAGCCTGACCTGCGTTGAATATCCCGAACTGGGTATGGAAGCGATTTGGAAAATCGAAGTGGAAGACTTCCCGGCGTTCATTCTGGTGGATGACAAGGGGAATGACTTCTTTCAGGTGATCCAGTCCAATAAGTGCACTCGCTGTGCCTGATATTTCTGGCGTTAATCTGCCGCAGAGGAATCGGGTAACGCCAGGATGAGCGGAGCGTTATGCAGACATTGGCGTCATATTTCGTGCGCGAAACATTTCGCCTCTATCTGCTAACCGCGTGGCACGCGCCCGACACGGGGTGTGCAGTCGCCCACACCCCGTGACCCCGTGCTTTTTGCGGAATAACGCCGCTTCGCGGTGCCTTCAGAAAAAGCTTTCGCCGCATCCATGCGGCTCATCCTGGCGCCATCTTCTTCTACTTCAGCGTTATTCGACGCGGAACGTCACCCCCTCTCTAGACCATGCTCCCATCATTAAAGATGCATTTTAAATACATTTTAATAGCTATTCTTTGTCAGGCTTTATAAACTACCCGCAACGCGGTAAAACGCGATAAGAATGTATAAGCTCTCCGAGGTGTATGATGCAAAACCTGATCTGTTATAAAACCCTGCCGCAGTGGAATGCACAGACGCTGCCCGCCACGTTTCAAGAAAAACACAACACGCAAGTGGGTACCTGGGCGAAGTTGACCGTCCGGAAAGGAGAGCTGACGTTCGCCATGCTGCATGAAGATGGCTCGGTGATTGAGACTTATCAGTTTACCGAACAGAATCAGCCACCGTTTGTTGAACCACAAGCCTGGCACCGGATCGTCAGCGCCTCAGCGGATTTGGAGTGCCAGTTAGCGTTTTACTGCACCGCCGAGGATTATTACGCTAAAAAATACGGCCTGACGGCAACCCATTCCGAAGTAGTGGCCGCACTGGCGCAAATACCGGCTGGCAAAGCGCTCGATCTTGGCTGCGGTGGCGGCAGAAATGCCCTTTACATGAACCTGCGCGGATTTGACGTTACCGCGTATGACAAAAACCTCAACAGCATCTCGTCACTGAAAGATATCATCAGCAGCGAAAACCTCTCCGGCATTCACGCCAGCCTGTACGACATCAACAAAGCGGCGTTAGACCAACAGTTTGACCTTATCATCTCCACCGTGGTGTTGATGCTTCTGGAACGCGAGCGCATTCCTTTCATCGTGCATAACATGCAGGAGTGTACCGCAGAGGGTGGCTATAACCTGATCGTGGCGGCCATGTCCACCGAGGATTTCTCCTGCCCACTGCCTTTCTCCTTCACCTTCCAGCACGATGAATTGCGCGAGTATTACGCAGGGTGGGAGATCCTGAAATACAACGAAGAGGTGGGTGAATTGCATAAAACCGACGAGAATGGCAACCGCATCAAATTGCGCTTCGCCACCTTACTGACAAGAAAAACGCAGCCGAACGCGTAGCATGCACTGGCTGCGTTTTTAAGGGCCGGTATCACCGGCCCGAGAAAAGAACGATCAGCTCGCTTTACGTTCAGCTGCTTGACGGTAGGCGACCAAATCCTCGATGGTCAGTACCGGCATGCCGTGCTGTTTCGCAAACGCGATCACTTCCGGCGCACGCGCCATGGAACCGTCATCTTTGGTCAGCTCACACAGCACAGCGGCCGGTTTGAAACCGGCCAGCGTTGCCAGATCGATAGATGCTTCGGTATGACCACAGCGAGTCAGTACGCCGCCCGGTTGACCGCGCAACGGGAAGACGTGCCCAGGGCGGTTCAAATCGCTTGCACGCACGTCATCAGCAATGGCGGCGCGAACGGTTGTCATACGGTCAGCCGCAGACACACCGGTTGTCACACCTTCAGCAGCTTCGATGGTGACGGTAAACCCGGTTTGATAGTGGCTGGTATTGTGCTCCACCATCATGGGCAGTTCCAATTGACGGCGGCGCTCTTCAGTCAGGCACAGGCAGACGATGCCGCTACCGTAGCGAATGGTCATCGCCATTTGCTCAACGGTCATGTTCTCGGCGGCAAATACCATGTCGCCTTCGTTTTCACGGTCTTCGTCGTCCAACACCATAACACCAACGCCTTGACGCAGTGCTTCAAGCGCACGTTCAACGCGTTCAGATGGCGTGCCAAATTCAGAAAGTAATGTCTGATTCATGGTAAAAAACCTCATGTTTATTATGGATTACCAGAACCAGGGCGAGCTTGAGGAGTAACCATTACAACAGATGCGGTTCAATGCGCACCGGGTAATGACTAACAAAATAACGCGAGTGGGCATATGCCCAACAGGATACCGTTACTCTCTCCCATCCGGACTATAACCGTCGGCCCCGGAATTTCACCGGATCTGCTGACCTCACCACGTAAATCGATAATAAATTATTGATAACGTTACGGCGAGCGCTCGCGGGCTTCCAGACGAAAGCACGATGTTTTAGCACCCTGCACTGTCTGGTTTACCGCCGGTGGGGAATTACACCCCGCCCTGAGAAGTAAGCGTGGTAACTATAACGCTATTGCCTGAGCGGGGCAATTAGCGCAACGGATAAAATGTGACATCTGCTGGCCTATTGGTAAAAATTTTCTTTATAAATCCGACACAAAGCATTACAAGGCGAGTTTTGGTTTATCCCTTTTCATTCACGCATTACACTGACAGTACAGATACCAGAAACCGAGCAGGAAAACGGCATGATTGACCCGAAAAAGATTGAGCAAATTGCACGTCAGGTGCATGAATCCATGCCGAAAGGCATACGTGAACTGGGCGAAGACGCCGAGAAAAAAATTCGCCAGGTACTGCAAGCACAGTTTACCAAGCTGGATCTGGTAAACCGCGAAGAGTTCGATGTGCAAACGCAGGCCCTGCTGCGCACTCGTGAAAAACTGGCACGGCTAGAACAGCGCTTGAGCGAGTTGGAAGCCAAGTTGGACGCAGAAAAAACCGCTACTTCTGAACAGCAGCCCTCGTAGGCGATACGACCTCATCGCGGGCACCGGCCACCCGAGGGCCGGTGCAGCAGCGATTATTCTGCTGCCAGTTGCTGTGATTTATGCGGTAACCCCCACCACAGCACTGCCAGCATAATCAGTGCATAGAGCGATTTAGCCCCTACCATCACCAACAGTGCGCAGCACAACACACTGCCGATAACCGCCATCAGGCGGGCCCGACCTTTCAACAGCCGACACCCTGCCAGCATGCACAGCAGATAAACCAGAACAAAAATACCGTTGGCGTAAACGATCAACGTCGATAATGGCAGTGACAGCCAGTAAATCAGCAGGCAACAAGCCATGCTACAAAGCACCACCGCCGACAGTGCGCTAAGGGGAACTTGGGCACGTGAAAGCCGCCCCAAGCGACTCCCTGGTGCGGCCTGTGACCACACCAGTCGCGCAAAGCCCTGCGTATAAATGTTCACACTGGCAAAGCACGCCAGATAGCCAATCAGGCAGGCTCCCGAATAGATCCATTCGCTACCAAACAAATCTGCGACGATACTCAACAGCAGTGAGGTCGGAGCGACATCACTACCATAGACGTTCAACTGCAAAATCGCGACGGTACAGCCCCAATAGACGATGCCAGCAATCAGCATGCCGATCATCAAGGCCCGAGGAAAATCACGCTCTGGGTTACGAAACTCGGTAGAGAGGTGAGCAAACGCTTCCAGTCCAACAAAACACCAAAACATCACGGCAAGTGAATCAAAGGTGTTCGGCCAAGAGAGGGTACTCAGCGCAGGCCAAGCGATATGCGAGGGATCGATCTCTCCCCCCCACCAAATGGCAGCGACCAGCAGCACCACCAGTACGGCAATGCCCGTTTGAATGGACGCACTGGAACCCGCACTGCGTGACCCGAGCAGCCAAATGGCGATCAGCGTCAACATTTGCACGACCAATATGCCTACCCTGCTATGGCCAATAAACGGCACCCAGAACTCAGCGGCAATTTGCAACGCTGCAGGCAAGCCCAAGGGGATCACGGAAAGAAACAGCCAGCGAGTCACGCGGGCCAAGCGCGGGCCAAACGCCAGATTGACAAAGTGGGCTGCCCCACCGGCATTGGGAAAATGCTGTCCTAACGCGGCAAAGCCAATGGCAATAGGAAACACCAACACAATCAGCAGCGGCCAAGCCCACAGGCTGTCATTACCCGACAGTTGCGCCACAATAGCTGGCACTGCAAACACGCCAGTTCCCAGTAGCGAAGTGGAAAGCAGCCCCACTCCCTGAACCACGCCCAGATCCTGCCTTAACCCATTGCTACTCGCCACGTCAGTCCACCCTATCCCCTAAGCCTCCATGGAGGAGGCTTTGCGGTTACAAAATCACGTCTACCCATTAGCCCGCAGTACATCGCGAATACGGCCTTTGTAAGCCTCGACTTTCTGCGGCGTCATTAAACGACGTTCATCATCCAGCACTACTCCGCCTACGTCGTCAGCAATACGCTGTGCAGATTGCAGCATCAGTTTGAAATTCTGGCTTGCGTCACCGTAGGAGGGCACCATCATAAAAATGGAGACGCCCGGCGTGGAGAAATCGGCCATGTCGTCGATACTGAAAGAACCGGGTTTCACCATGTTGGCCAGGCTAAACAGCACCGGTCCTGCACCCGCAGGATTAACATGACGATGGAAAATATTCATTTCACCGAACTGGAAGCCGGCCTGCAATACGCTCTGCAACAGCACTTCACCGCCAATGATACTGCCCTGATGAGCGGCAACGTGCAGGACCAGCACGGTTTCTTGCGCTGCGCTGCTTGCGCTTTGCACTTGTGGCTGGTCAGCATCCTGCTCAGGCAGGTGTTGCACCGCGGCCTGCTCTTCAAGGTGCGGTGCACGTTCAACAGGCGTTGGATGTACAGGCGCAACGTTTGCAGCATGTGTGGGGCGAGTCTCCTGCGCAACGCGATCGACATGCACCTCAGGCGCAGATTGCGGCGCGGTGGTCGCGCCTAACAGCGGATCGTAATCAGTACGAACGTGTTCGGCAGCAGAAGCGAAAGGCGATGAGGATGCAGGCGGCGGCACAGGCTCACTGAACGAACCCAATGCAGGTTCTTCCTGCGTACGAGTCCGCGTGACTCTGACTTCACCGACCCCTTCATCAAGCTCCTCAAGCGGCGCAGTCTCTTCTCGCTTCTGCTTTTGCTTAAGGCGCTTCACCGGACGGTCACGAAAAAGGGACGAGCGCTCTTTACGGCTCNGCGCAATTATAGCGATCGCGCCCACAACGATTAATATCAGACGCAAGTCCTGCATCATTGCTATCCCAGTTAATTCAATTTATTGCCACCGCGGCAACTTTTTCATACCCCTAACTCTATTTGCCTGCGTACACAAGTGCAAGCCTGCACAGTATTTTATAGGAATAAAGATATACCGGGCGCACTTTTTTGCTTTTTTTTCGTCCAAAGGGTCACTGGTCAGCAGAAAATCATCCCGATATGATGCAGATCACACAAACGATCCGGATCATCCCACAATGAGGAACAGGATGTCATGGTAACCCCGTCCCCCGCTACGCCACCGCGTTCAGGCATTTACTATTTCGCACAAGGTTGGCAACTGATGTCGCTGCCGGGCATACGGCGTTTTGTCATCGTTCCCCTGCTGCTCAATGTGCTGTTGATGGGCGGTGCCTTTTGGTGGCTGTTTTCCCGCATGGGTGACTGGATTGCCCAACTGATGGGCCATGTACCAGAGTGGTTACAATGGTTAAGCTACCTGCTATGGCCGCTCGCTGTCATCTCTATCCTGTTGGTCTTCGGCTATTTTTTCAGCACTATTGTCAATTTTATCGCGGCACCGTTTAACGGCCTGCTGGCCGAACAGCTTGAAGCGCGGCTGACCGGAAAGGCCCTGCCGGACAGCGGCGTTATGGGCATGGTCAAAGATATCCCGCGGATCATGAAGCGCGAAGTGCAGAAACTCGCCTATTACCTGCCGCGCGCCATCGTGCTGCTGTTGTTGTATCTGATTCCCGGTATCGGACAAACCGTGGCACCGCTGCTGTGGTTCGGGTTTAGCGCCTGGATGCTAGCCATTCAATATTGCGATTATCCCTTCGACAATCACAAAATCAGCTTTCCCACCATGCGCGAAGCGCTGCGGCGTCATAAACTCAACAACTTGCAGTTCGGCGCGTTGGTCAGTGTGTTTACGCTGGTGCCGTTCCTGAATTTGGTGGTGATGCCGGTCGCCGTCTGTGGCGCAACCGCATTGTGGGTGGATCGATATCGTCATCTCTCGGTATCAGCGGGAACGCGATAGTTTTTCCGACTGTAATGAAAAGATATTTCTTAAGAACATAACGATATAGCAATTCTTTCCTTCCCTGAAAGGACGGAGTGAGTATGCTCTATCTTGTTGGTAAAAATTTCATACAGTTATAAGGACTGGCCATGAGCAAAATCTATGAAGATAACTCCTACACCATCGGCCACTCGCCGCTGGTTCGCCTGAACCGCGTCGGTAATGGACGTATTCTGGCAAAAGTAGAATCGCGCAATCCTAGCTTCAGCGTCAAATGCCGTATCGGTGCGAACCTGATTTGGGATGCGGAAAAACGCGGCGTATTAAAACCCGGCGTTGAACTGGTGGAACCGACGAGCGGTAACACCGGGATTGCTCTGGCCTATATCGCTGCTGCCCGCGGGTACAAATTAACCCTGACCATGCCAGAAACCATGAGCATTGAGCGGCTCAAACTGTTGAAAGCGCTGGGCGCCAAACTGGTACTGACCGAAGGTGCGAAAGGCATGAAAGGGGCCATCGCCAAGGCAGAAGAGATTGTTGCCAGCGATCCGAGCCGCTTCCTGTTACTGCAACAGTTCAGCAACCCGGCTAACCCGGAAATTCACGAAAAAACCACCGGTCCGGAAATCTGGGAAGACACCGATGGTGAAGTCGACGTGTTTATCTCCGGTGTCGGCACCGGCGGTACGTTGACTGGCGTCAGCCGTTTTATCAAGAATACCAAAGGCAAAGCTATCACAACCGTCGCGGTTGAACCCGTTGATTCACCGGTCATCACCCAAGCGCTGGCTGGCGAAGAGATCAAGCCTGGCCCGCACAAGATCCAAGGGATCGGCGCAGGATTCATTCCGGGTAACCTCGATCTTGCTCTGGAGGATCGCGTTGAGCGTATTTCTAACGAGGATGCGATTTCAACCGCCCGTCGCCTGATGGAAGAAGAAGGTATTCTGGCTGGTATCTCTTCCGGCGCTGCTGTGGCTGCCGCGCTGAATTTGCTGGAAGAGCCCGCGTTTGAAGGCAAAACTATCGTGGTGATTCTACCCTCTTCCGGTGAGCGTTATCTCAGTACTGCGCTGTTTGCCGATCTGTTCGCTGAACAAGAATTGCAACAGTAATCCTTCGTTACATTGACAGCATAAAAGAACCTTCACAGGTGCTTTTTTTGTGGTCAAGTTCAAAGTTTATACCCATCAATGATTGCTTTTTTTGTCCAGGTTTAGTATTTAACCGAACAATTATTTTGATGCGCGAAATTAATAACCGTAACATCGTACCCTGTTCCTACTGATGGCAATGTCCCCATTTTTTACCACAGAGGCAGCAAGGCCATCTGACACTGGGCTGGAATACGGTGCTATTTGGCGTATATATTCAAGGGAGGCGTTTCGTCCTTACCTTGCCGCATCAAAGGCGACCCCGTAACATAAATGGGGCTGACCTAACAGACTAAAGTTCGGTAAATACACTAAACTTTAGTTCCACAACACGAATCCAAACCATAGTTGGGGAAAACAGAATGTTCCAGCAAGAAGTTACTATCACCGCTCCAAATGGCCTGCACACCCGTCCTGCGGCTCAGTTTGTTAAAGAAGCCAAAGGATTTACCAGCGAAATTACCGTCACCTCCAACGGAAAAAGTGCCAGCGCGAAAAGTTTGTTCAAGCTTCAGACCCTTGGCCTGACGCAAGGCACTGTCGTTACCCTTTCCGCAGAAGGTGAAGACGAGCAAAAAGCCGTTGAACATCTGGTTAATCTGATGGCCGAACTTGAGTAATCGGCAGGCTTTTCGTGTGAACATCAGTTTCGAGTGAAGGTAGGGTTATGATTTCAGGCATATTAGTATCACCCGGTTTTGCTTTCGGTAACGCGCTGTTATTGAAGGAGGACGAAATCGTCATCAGCCGGAAGAAAATTACTGCTGAAGACGTTGAACAAGAAATCGAACGTTTTCTGAGTGGCCGGGCCAAGGCTTCTGCACAGTTGGAAGCCATCAAGACCAAAGCAGGTGCAACCCTGGGCGCTGAGAAAGAGGCCATCTTCGAAGGGCATATCATGCTGCTTGAAGATGAAGAGTTCGAGCAGGAAATCATAGCCCTGATCAAAAAGGACCATCACTCTGCCGATGCAGCCGCCTACTCAGTTATCGAGAATCAGGCGAAAGCGTTGGAAGAACTGGACGATGAGTACCTGAAAGAGCGCGCAGCGGACATGCGCGATATCGGTAAACGCCTGCTGAGAAACATTCTCGGTATGCCGATTATCGATCTTGGCGATATTCAGGAAGAATCGATCCTGATCGCGACCGATTTGACGCCATCAGAAACCGCGCAGTTGAACCTGGACAAGGTGCTAGGCTTTATTACCGATCTCAGCGGCCGGACCTCCCACACCTCCATTATGGCGCGTTCTCTGGAGCTGCCCGCGATTGTCGGCACCACAGATGCCACCCAGCAGGTGAAAAACGGCGATTATCTGATTCTGGATGGCGTGAACAACAAAATTTATCAGAACCCGACGCCGGACGTTATCGAACAACTGAAAGCGCTGGAAGCACAGTACTACGCTGAAAAAGATGCGTTGGCAAAACTGAAAGATTTGCCCGCCATCACGCTCGATGGGCATCAGGTAGAAGTGTGCGCCAACATTGGTACCGTACGTGATGTTGCCGGTGCAGAGCGCAATGGCGCAGAAGGTGTTGGACTCTATCGCACCGAATTCCTGTTTATGGATCGCGATGCGTTCCCGACAGAAGAAGAGCAGTTCCAAGCCTACAAAGCCGTGGCAGAAGCCGTAGGGGCGCAGGCGGTTATCGTGCGCACCATGGATATCGGCGGCGATAAAGATCTTCCTTACATGAACCTGCCGAAGGAAGAGAACCCGTTCCTGGGCTGGCGAGCAATTCGTATCTGTCTAGATCGTAAAGAAATTCTTCATACACAGCTGCGTGCCATTTTGCGCGCGTCGGTGTTTGGCAAGCTACGCATCATGTTCCCGATGATCATTTCCGTAGAGGAAGTGCGTGCGCTGAAAGCCGAACTGGAACTGCTGAAATCGCAGTTGAGAGCAGAAGGGAAAGCCTTCGATGAGAGCATCGAGGTAGGCGTAATGGTTGAAACACCTGCTGCGACCGCCATTGCCAACCATCTGGCGAAAGAAGTGGACTTTTTTAGTATTGGGACAAATGACTTAACCCAGTATACTCTGGCAGTTGATCGCGGTAATGAGCTTATCTCTCATCTCTATAACCCGATGTCTCCAGCAGTATTGCGTTTGATCAAGCAGGTCATTGACGCATCTCATGCCGAAGGCAAATGGACGGGGATGTGCGGCGAGCTCGCTGGTGACGAACGTGCTACACTGCTATTATTGGGTATGGGTCTGGATGAATTCAGCATGAGTGCAATCTCAATTCCTGGCATCAAGAAGATCATTCGTAATGCAAATTACGACGATGCCAAAGCGTTGGCAGAACAAGCGCTCTCCCAACCCACAGCGCAAGAACTGAGCGATGTAGTGAGCCGATTCATCAAAGAAAAAACGCTCTGCTGATTCTGCTATGCTGACCCAATATTAATGATTAGGAGAAGATCATGGGTTTGTTCGATAAACTGAAATCTCTGGTATCTGATGACAAAAAAGATACTGGCAGCATTGAAATCATTGCACCGCTGTCTGGTGAAATCGTCAATATCGAAGACGTTCCTGACGTTGTTTTTGCTGAAAAAATTGTCGGGGACGGTATTGCCATTAAACCGACTGGCAACAAGATGGTGGCGCCGGTTGATGGCACCATCGGCAAGATTTTTGAAACTAACCATGCTTTCTCTATCGAATCCGACAGCGGTATTGAACTGTTCGTTCACTTCGGCATCGATACCGTTGAGCTGAAAGGTGAAGGCTTCAAACGCATCGCGGAAGAAGGCCAACACGTGAAGAAAGGCGATCTGGTCATTGAATTCGATCTGGCGCTGTTGGAAGAAAAGGCCAAATCAACGTTGACGCCGGTGGTTATCTCCAACATGGATGAAATCAAAGAGCTGACCAAGTTGAGCGGCACTGTTGTTGTCGGTGAAACACCGGTTATCCGTATCAAAAAGTAGCGCTTTTCTGAGTACAGCACCTCATACCTGCCCCACGGCCAGTGCGCTGACTGTGGGGTTTTTATGTATTGCCCCACCCTACTCACTGTAAGCGCGGGCGTTTTTCCGCACCGGCAGAGGCCATTTCGAGGGCTGCCAGCTCCTTTAGCGCTCCTCCGTCCAATGCAATCCCCAGCGACAGGGCTACGAGCGCGCAGCACTCCCCGTTTTTCACCCGATCAGCCCCGAAGGCCTCCACAGCAACCATCTCCAGATTATGCATCCCATTATGGCAATGGCTGATTCCGTGATCCCTCGCCACCACGTAACAGAGTTCCCCCTGCCGCACTCGAGCCCCGGCAACCGTTTTCACGGCGATGTCTTCCAAAGCGCACATCGCCATAAATAACGGACTGATGCCATGTTCTCTGGCGACCAGCTGGCAGGATTCACCGTTACGTACCCGTTCTCCCGCACAGGAGCTAACGGCGATCATCTCTAACATATCCATCGCCTCATACTGCATGCAAATACCATGATCCTGTGCCACTTGCAGGCATGACTCACCGTTGCGTACCCGTTCCGCTGCCCGCCCCATCACCGCACGCTTTTGCAACTCGTTGATGGCGAAGTTATCAGATTCAATACCGTAGATATCCGCCACGGCATAACAGCATTCCCCCGCACAGACCCGCGCACCCGCCTCACCATCAACTGCCAGCATGTTCAGCCAATGCATTAGTATGCTACCTTCAGGAATGCCATGCGCCTCGGCAACGGTCTTGCACGATTGCCCTGCCAATACGCGCTCTACCGCAACGCCACGTGCCAATAGCGCATGCTCGCCGAGAGAAACGGATTTCCAACGTTGATAAAACGCCTCACGTAGGGCGCGTTGCGCGATAGAGGGATTTTCATTGTTGTCTCCGATAAAGCGCGCCACCCGCACAATATCGTCAGAGTGGGAAAACCCGTTAACCCCGGTAATGCGACTTACGCAAGCCTTGGCCGCCAGCGCTGACAACGCAGGAACAGAACTACGCGCAGACAACGCCGTTGGCTCTGCGTTATCATTGCTGACGACGATAACATCTCGCAATAGTCGTACCGGCTGCACTCCCTGCCTATAGCCAAAAGAGCCGTTGGAGGGTAGGCGAAAAGGCCCATTATTGATAGGGCAGAGATAATTTGAGAGCATTTAGGTCATCCTGAAACGGGAGTTGTGTCCATCGAAAAATAAGTTTCGGACAAAAACGCACGGCTACCGTTTAAAAAAACGCACTAATCAATGACTCTGCGCTACCGTCTCTTGCCAACGAGGAATAAAGATACGCACGGTCAATCCTCCCTGAGAACCGTTATCAGCCTCGATATGGCCCCCGTGCGCCATCACCACTTTGCGGGCAATCGCCAGCCCTAACCCATAGCCTTTGCCGGACTGCGGCGATTCGATACGAATGAAAGGATCAAAGATGCTGGATAGCTTATTTTTCTCCACCCCCGGTCCCTGATCGGTGACACAAAGCAGCCACTCGCGCTCTGTGCCGCGCAGGTCTACCAGCACCGTCTGCTCGCGGGTTGAAAAACGCAGCGCGTTGCGCACGATATTATCCAAGGCACGCAGCATCAGCTCCGCATTACCTTTTACCGTGTGATCCTGCTCGGTATCCGCCTCCAACAGAATGGTTACCCCCGGTACTTGCGCCTCATAGCGCGCATCGTTTACCACCGCGTCGACCAACCAGTACAAATCGAAGTAGGACTCATCAACCACCTGATGCTCGGCGCGTGATAGCGTCAGCAATTCACCAGTCATTTTGTCCATGCGCGCCGCTTCACCTTCGATGCGCTGCATTAAGGTATCGATATTATCGCGATTTTGGTGCGCCAACCCGATGGCCAACTGTAAACGCGCCAGAGGGGAACGTAGCTCATGAGACACATCATGCAGCAGTTGTTCGCGGGAACTCACCAACACCTCCAATCGCTCGACCATGGCATCAAAATCCCGCGCTACGTCGCTCAACTCATGGTGCCGTCGTTTCATGTCCGGCAACAGCCGAATGGATAAATCTCCCTGTGACACGCGGTCAAAACTGGCACGCAGGCGATTGAGCGGCCGGGTCAGGTTCCAGGCCAATACCCCACTGAAGAGCAGCCCGCCTAATCCCGCAATCCATACCAACGGTTCAGGAATATTGAGTATCAACATCGGACGCGGTGCGTAGGTTTCATCGCGCAAACGCAGAACATCAAAAGAGACCCAATAGCGCTCGCCATTAGGCCCATTGACCGCCTTGACCAGCGGCATTAGGCGATCGCCCCGGTGATGTTCCTCATCCGCTGGCAGCCTCGGGCCACCGGGAGGCGGGATACCACTGGCTGGCGGTTCACGCCACGGCTCAGGCGGTGGAGTCCCTTTCTCGGCATCGGTTACCGTGGTAGATACGCGCAGAAAACCGCGTTCCTGTGGCGGCCACTGAGCTTCCAGTGCGTCCAGCGCGGGCTGCCCACCCTGTTGTAACGCAGATTGCGCCATCGACAGTTGTAACGACATCAAGCGTTGGATCATCGCCTCTTCCGGCGGCGCGCGGTGCCCACCGTCATACAACGTGAACCCCAACCACAGCAGTTGCGATATCAATAAAAACGTCAGCCAGAAGCCAAACAGTATTTTCCAGAACAAGCGCCCCTGCATCATCAACGAATCCGGTATCCTACGCTGCGCACGGTTTCAATGGTCATGTTGTTGCCCGGCAGTTCGGCCAGCTTTTGCCGAATGTTGCTGATATGCACATCGACGCTGCGATCGTAGGCTTCACGCTGCCGCCCCAGACATTTTTCCGACAGCTCATCTTTGGAGACCACGCGCTCGCACGCGCGCACCAGCAGTTCCAGCAAATTGAACTCGGAGGCGGTTAAATCAAAAGGATGTCCTTTCCATTCGCTGGTGCGCGTAGCGGGGTTTAACACCAGTTCCCCTAATGTGGCAGTCCCTTCGCTTTCCTGCTTTTCCGGGCGCTCATCATAACGACGCAACACCGCGCGCAAGCGTGCTACCAGTTCTCGGGGGAAACAGGGTTTCGGCACATAATCATCGGCCCCCATTTCCAAACCAATCACCCGGTCGATATTGTCACCCTTAGCCGTCAACATGATAATCGGCAACCGGCTCGATTTACGCACTTGGCGTAACACATCAATACCGCTCATATCCGGCAACATAACGTCCAGAATCATGGCGGTGTAATTTCCTGACAGCGCGCTTTCCACGCCCTCTTTCCCTGTCAACACTCGCGATGCGGCAAATCCCTCAGCGCTGAGATACTCACAAAGCAGGTTTCCCAACTCCACATCATCATCAACCAGCAACAGCTTCATACCTTGCTCCCCTTGGCAGTTCTGATGGTTATTTTCTCGTTTAATACGTATTTTCGCAGCCATCTTTACTGAATTCTTACCTTCTATAGCACTAAATAGGCGAGATCGGGTCATAGAGTCAGGGTAAAGTAACGGCTTGGTTCTACGCGGTTAGCATCGCCCCGTCAGACGTCAGTACCCTGCTGAGACGTCAACACTCGATAAGGATATTCAACTGCTCATGCCTGTTCGTTTTTTGTCATTACGTACGTCGCTACTGGCACTGGTTGCCATCGTTGCCCTTTATGTTGGCTATAAGCACTTTTTCGCCGCCCCACCACCGGTGAACTACATTACCGCGCCCGTAGAAACCCGAGATATTGAGCAGACCGTCCTGGCAGATGGCACCATTGAAGCGCTCAAACAGGTCAGCGTCGGTGCCCAGGTGTCAGGGCAAATCAAAGCGTTGCATATTGCACTGGGCGATAAGGTTAGCAAGGGACAACGGCTGGCAGAAATTGACGATTTAACACAGCAAAATACGCTGAAAGACAGCGATGCCGCGCTGAAAAACATTCAGGCGCAGCGTGCTGCCAAGCAGGCCACGCTGCGCAACAATCAGCTTAGTTGGCAGAGTCAGCAAATGCTAATGCAACGCGGTGTGGGTGCACAGGCCGATTATGACAGCGCCAAGGCCACGCTGGATGCCACCACAGCAGACATTACCGCCCTCGATGCACAAATCGCGCAGGCGGAGATCGCCACCAGCACCTCCAAGGTCAATCTGGGCTATACGCAAATTACCGCACCGATGGATGGCACCATCGTCGCCATTCCGGTGGAAGCAGGGCAGACCGTCAACGCGGCGCAAACTACCCCCACCATCGCCAAAGTGGCGAACCTGAACACCATGACGGTGAAAGCGCAGATTTCCGAAGCCGATGTGGTCAACGTGAAAGTCGGCATGCCGGTCTGGTTTACCATTCTTGGCCAGCCCAACAAGCGCTATCAAGCCACCTGCGCGCTATCGAACCAGCACCGGATTCCATCAACGATGAGACTACCAGCTGATCCAGCAGTTCCAGCAGCAGTAGCAGCTCTTCAACATCCAAGGCGATTTATTACAACGGCCTGTTTGATGTTGATAACCCGGATGGCACGCTGCGTATCTCGATGACGGAGCAAGTGTATATTCTGCGTGCTGCGGTAAAAAACGCGCTGGTGGTGCCCGCCACGGCCGTACAGCAGCTTAATGGAAAAACCGTGGTGCAAGTGGTTAATGCGCGAGGTCAACGTGAATCCCGTGACGTGACTATTGGTATTAACGACAACGTGCATACCCAATTACTCACCGGCGTCAGCGCGGGTGAACAAGTGATCATCAGCCAGCAACCGGGTTCTTCATCATCAACGGCGCGCCACCCCGGCCCGCCTCCGATGTAAGGGGAGCTAACGAATGACTCAACCTTTATTAACACTAACGGGAATTTCACGCCGTTTTACCAACGGAGACCAAACGGTCAACGTGTTGAAAGCGATAAACCTGACGATTCATGCGGGTGAGATGGTCGCTATTGTTGGGGCTTCCGGCTCCGGCAAGTCGACATTGATGAATATTCTTGGCTGTCTGGATAAAGCCTCGGAAGGAGAATATCGGGTTTATCTTTCAACGCTATCATCTGCTGGGCGATCTTTCCGCACAGGGCAATGTCGAAGTCCCCGCCATATACGCCGGGCGCGACCGCACCTCACGCCAACAGCGCGCGGCGGAGCTGCTGCACCGCCTTGGATTGGGTGAACGCCTGAACTATCGCCCCAGCCAACTTTCCGGCGGGCAACAACAGCGCATCAGCATCGCCCGCGCACTGATGAACGGCGGTCAGGTGATCCTCGCGGATGAGCCAACGGGCGCACTGGACACGCACAGCGGTAACGAAGTACTGGCCATTTTGAAAGATCTGAACGCGCAGGGACACACCATCATTATCGTGACCCACGATATGCAGATCGCGCGCCATGCCGGGCGTATCATCGAGTTGCGCGATGGCGAAGTGATCGCGGATTCAGGCAGTACAACGGCTCCTGCCGAGACTGCGCCGCAAGAGAGCACCAGTGCCAAGCCCGCTTCACGGCTGCTGCAAGCGCGCGATCGTTTTATCGATGCCTTCAAAATGGCGCTGCTGGCGATGAACGCTCAGCGCATGCGCACCTTTTTAACCATGCTCGGTATCATTATCGGTATCGCCTCGGTGGTCTCTGTGGTTGCGCTAGGCAAAGGTTCGCAACAGCAAGTGCTGGCCGACATCAGTGCAATGGGTACCAGTACGCTGGAGATCTATCCTGGCGAGGATTTCGGTGACCAACGTTCGAGCGCCATTCAAACGCTGCGTGCGACCGATATCGAACCTTTGGCGCAGCAACCTTACGTTCACAGCGTGACCCCCTCTGTCGCCACCAGCGTCACACTGCGCTATGGCAATATTGCCGTCACGGCCAATGCCAACGGTGTAGGAGAACAGTTTTTCACCGTGCGCGGCTACAGTGTGGCACAGGGGATGATTTTCCCACGCGCCAGCGTGGATAATCTGTCGCAGGAAGCGGTTATCGATCAGAACACATTGCAGAAACTGTTTCCCAACGGGGAGAACCCTATCGGCGAGGTGATCCTGCTAGGATCGCTTCCCGTACGGATTATTGGCGTGGTGGAAAAAAACAGCAGTGGTTTTGGCAGCGATGAAAATCTTAACGTCTGGGTCCCCTACACCACGGCGATGAAACGCATGATCGGGCAGTCCTACCTGAGGAGCATCACCGTCAGGGTCAAAGACAACGTGGATTTGAGCGTGGCAGAACAGGGCATTACCCAGATTTTGACCCAGCGCCACGGCAGCAAGGATTTCTTTGTTTTCAACACCGACAGCATTCGTCAAACCATCGAGAAGGCCACCACCACGCTGGCGCTGCTGGTCTCCGCCATTGCATTTATTTCGCTGCTGGTCGGCGGTATCGGCGTGATGAACATTATGCTGGTGTCGGTGACCGAGCGCACGCGAGAAATCGGCGTGCGCATGGCGGTTGGTGCGCGTGCCAGCGATATCATGCAACAGTTTTTGATTGAAGCGGTGCTGGTGTGCTTGCTGGGCGGCGTGTTGGGGGTTTCGCTGTCGCTGTTGGCAGGAGCGGTATTTAGCCACTTTTTCAGCAGCTTCTCGTTAATCTACTCACCAGCCTCTATTGTTGCTGCGTTCCTGTGCGCCAGCCTGATTGGGGTGATTTTTGGTTTCTTCCCCGCCCGGCGCGCCGCCTACATGGAACCAATACACGCGCTGGAACGGGAATAGCATTAACCAAATACGCCGGTAGACAGATAGCGATCGCCGCGATCGCAGACAATCGCGACGATCGTGCTACCGGGGGTTTCCCGCGCCACGTGCAGTGCTCCCGCCACCGCACCGCCGGAACTGACGCCGCAGAAAATACCCTCTTGATGAGCCAAGCATCGCAGCGTGGTTTCCGCCTCTTGCTGGGTAATATCCATTATACGATCAACGTATTGTGGCTGAAAAATCTCCGGCTCGTATCCCGGCGCCCAGCGGCGGATTCCCGGAATATGGCTCACCGACGCGGGTTGTAAACCGATGGTACAGACGGATGCACGCTGCTGTTTCAGGAAGCGACTGACACCGGACAGCGTGCCGGTGGTGCCCATTGAAGAGACAAAATGGGTGAGTGCGCCTTGCGTTTGCTGCCAGATTTCCGGCCCTGTGGTCATAAAATGTGCCAGCTCGTTATCCGGATTATTGAACTGATCGAGCACCTCGCCCTCCCCGGATTCTGCCATCTGGCGCGCCAAATCGCGCGCGCCTTCCATGCCACACGCAGGGCTGACCAGCACCAGCTCTGCACCGTAGGCGCGCATCGCCAGTTGCCGCTCACGGCTCATGTTCTCCGGCATCAACAGCCGCAAGCGATACCCTTTCACCGCGGCAATCATCGCCAGCGCAATACCCGTGTTGCCACTGGTGGCTTCAATCAGCCGATCGCCAGAGGTTATTTCTCCCCGCTGTTCAGCCTGCTCCACCATAAAACGGACCGGACGATCTTTTACCGAGCCAGCCGGATTATTGCCTTCCAACTTAAGCCAGATCTCACTGCCGGTATCCTGTGCCAGCCTTTGCAGCTTGATGAGTGGCGTATTGCCAATGGTGTTATCCAGCGTACTCAACGCGTCTCCCCTACCGACTCAACATGAAAATGTTACAACGCGAGCAGTTTTTCCAGCGAAGGAGCGAAGAAATAGCTGCCGCTAACGGCGCGCGTGAAGCGCAGCATCTCGTCACGTTTGCCGTCACGATCGCCAAACATGCTCAGTAATTGCTGTTCAATATTATGCAAGCGCGCGCAATAGGCAATAAAGTAAAGACCATGTTTGCCGCTGGCCGTGCCATAGGGCATGCTCTGACGCAAAATTTTCAGCCCTTTGCCCTCTTCCTTAAGATCAACCCGGCTCAGGTGCGAGGTGATCGGGCGCTGTTCTGCCGGAATATCTTCGTTGTCCTGCTTGGTGCGACCGATCATCTGCTCTTGTTGCTCCACGCTAAAACGCTGCAACTGCTTCAGATTATGTTCCCAGCGCTGCACAAACACATAGCTGCCGCCCGCATCCGGCCGATCGTCGGCGATAATCGCCACGTCGCGTCGCGCATCGCCCTGCGGGTTTTCGGTGCCATCGACAAACCCACTCAGATCGCGATCTTCAACCCAGCGAAAACTGTGTGTCTCTTCTTCAACGTGGATCGCAGAACCAAACGCTGTCAATGCCGCCTGAGCCAAGCTGAAATTGACATAGTGACGCAAAGATTGAATATGCAGCAGTAGATCGCGCTGCGTTGCCGGCGCTAACCCCTTACCCAGCGGCGCAAAAGGTTTCAGTTCAGCGGCTCCTTGTTCGCAATCGAGATCGCGCCACACATCATGACCAAACGCCAGCGTCGCCCCCAGCCCCGCATCGGGAAAACGCGCCTGCAACTCCTGCAACGACTGGCAAAACTTTTGCAGCCTTGGCGGATAGCGTCGAACTCGCCCTGAATCATGGCTTCAATAAAAATGGCAAAACGACGGTGCTCAAGCAAAATTCCGCTCTGTATCTGCGTCATTTCAAGCTTCCTCATGTTTTAATTATCTGCTTTTATCGTTTTTTGGCATTACATAGCCTAAGGCACTCATCATACCGCATTCGCGACAATGTGCTTTGTTCAAAAACAAAGGATAAAAATAAACGATGAGAGAATTGAAACGCTACGACGTTGGCGCGTTACCGCGCCAAGCATGATAGGTGTGGCTTAAGAAAGGTCGAGACGATAAAAATCAGTCACGCGCTTGCGCGTGCCAGATGATTTTGCTGACGTGCCAGGTTTGCAGAATATCATCAGAGGGCATTAAGCCTTCCGGGCCATTCCAGTCACCGGAATAGAGATAACTGACGTGCTTGCTTTGCGATTCAACGCACTCTACGCTGCGGGCATCATCCCCTTGAGCAAGCTGGCAGACCTCAAAGGCTTTGCTGTAATGGGCGCTGAATGCATCCCCGATTTTCACGCCCCATACGCTGGCAATTTTCGCATCCATCACCTCGACGCGATTGACCTGCGCTTTGGGCTTACCACTGATTAGCAGTTTGATCTCATTACCATCCAGCGCCTGATAGAACGCCGTGATTTGGCCATTAGTGGTGCCCATGCCGCTGCGCAAACGATAATTACCGTTCAGCGCCTGGTTTATCGGCTCTTGCGCCAGCGGCGTGCCGCCGTTAAGTCCGCCGACACCGGCATCCGACACCTCGATTTTGCTGCCAAACCAGTTGAACGGCGACAGGCTGGACCAGGAGAAGTTGGAGAGCGCGCTACATCCCGTCAACAAAAAGGCGGCCAGCACACAGGGAACAACCAACTGAACGGAGCGAAACCTCATAACATAAATTCCTTTAACAGTGAGCGGCACCTGTGCCACCCCACGATCGCATGCGTGAGGGTTTGAGTCTCAGGCCTGAGAAAAGTGCCGTAAAAAACGGTCAAGCGGGCAAGATTATCGTCGATTATCACAGTAAGGGGAAGCGAGCGACCTAATACATTGGCGGTACGAACAAGCTCCCCATCAGTAAGCCTGCTGCCAAATTATAGCGACGAGGCGGACTCAACCTCATGTTGAAAAACATAAGGATCGGACAACAGACCAAACTGTTCATCGTCAGGGTAGGTGACGGCAAAATGGTAATCTTCACCCGCAACCGCTTTTACTGCCTCAATATCCTGCCAGTAGGTGGCAAGAAAGAAATGCTCCCAATCGCCTTGCGTCACCCTTTTGACCACTGCCCCCAGATTGCCCGGTATGCGTTGGGAATGTTGAATACCGGTGACATCAAGGTGTGCCGCAAACCCCGCTGCATGCGCAATGGGAACGCATCCGTGCCATGTTCTTACGATCATTTTTCTGCTCCAGCAAACGTGATTCAGATAACCTAACCGAAGCGGCGGACCACAGAAAGGAATAATTGCAGCACACCAGCAATCAGGACCGGATGCCCGAATGAAGGCCACACAGGCCTTCCTTCGGGTTGATGACATTATCCCGCCGTCACCGCGCGAAATGTGGTGAGGTCGTAATGATGCGGGAACAGATCGTCCAGTTCACGCTGGTGAGTTATAGCGATCACCGTACACGCCGGCAGCGCCTGTTTAAGCTCGCTCAGCAACACACGCGCCGCACCGTGATCGAGACTGCTGGTGGCTTCATCCAGATAGAGCGTATCCGGTTTAGCGATCAATGCGCGCGCGAAGGCCAACCGCTGCTGTTCACCACCGGAAAAAATGCGATCCCAGTTATGTCGCTCAGCCAAACGATCGCACCACTCACCGAGGCCAACCCGTTCCAGGGTGTGCTGCATGGTGCTGACATCCTTGAGCGGTGGGTGCGGGTAACACAGCACCTCCGCCAGCGTCCCTTGCCCCAAATAGCTTTTCTGTGGCAACAATAGCGAGCGGCCCGCTTGCGCTTGCCACTGCCCGCGATAGTAGAGCCACAGTCCGTTCAAGGTGCGCAGCAGCGTCGATTTACCCAATCCACTTGGCCCGGACAGTTTGCTCCAGCTTCCCGGCGCACAGTGCAGCGCCACATCGTTTAACAGCGGGGTACCCTGCGGCGTAGCAAACGACAGCTTCTCAATACTCAGGCATTCGCCCACGTCCGGTGCCGCTTGCTGAGGCTGATGGCGATCAATTTCCTGCTTGAACTGGATCAAACGCTGGATGCTGGCGGAAAGCATGGTTATCTCCACGTACATGTGAATAAACCAGCTAAGCACACCGTGCACCTGAGCAAACGCGCTGCGGATCTGCATCAAGCCACCAAGCGTCACCGTTTTCGATAAAAAGGCAGGCAACGCGGCAAAAATGGGCACAATCAGACTGACACGCATATAGCCGGAGGTGAAGAACCCCATATTACGCTTCGTGTCCATCAGTTGACGCCAACTGCGGGCGACATCGCTAAAATGGCGCGCCAGATAGGTTTTTTCCTGCGCCTCACCGCCATAGAGCGCGATTTGTTCCGCATTGTCGTGTTTACGCAACAGCGCGGCACGGAAATCCGCTTCTGAGCGCTGTCGGGCATAGCTGATGCCGTGCAGTCTTTTCCCCACCAAATGCGTAATCAAGGTAGCCACCACGGTGTAGATAATCACCACCCACACCAGATAGCCGGAGATCGCCCACTCACGACCAAACAGGGTAAAGCGTTGCACGCCAGAGAGTTGCCAGAGAATGATCATAAACGACGAGAGCCGACCCGCATTGATGATAAAAGCCACCACCATTCTGACCAGCTTATCGGTGAACAAATTGATATCTTCGGCGATACGCTGATCCGGGTTGCCGATTTTTCCGGTTAACGACATGCGATAAAAGGTGCGTTTTGCCAGCCAGCTATCAACAAATTGCGCGGTCAAGGCGCTACGCCAACGGATCACCAGCAAGCTGGTAAACCAGTCCTGATACACAAAAACGCCGATATAGAGCAGGATGTAGACCGTGTACTCCTTCATCAAGCCAAACAGCTTGCTGCTGTCGTAGGTGCCGAGCGGCTTTGTTGAATAAATAAATTTCGAGGTATAGTAAAGCCGTTCCC
>SMLE01000102.1_pt1 | contig 29373 bp, 35 predicted proteins | sample 2451431 | NCBI scaffold set ML178787.1 | reverse complement strand
GCGTTCACGTTCGTCCAGAATCAGCGTTCACTTTCACCGGAATACGCAGATGTTCTATACGCAAACGTCTGTCTATCAGCAGGCAGTCCATTCCGGCGGTAGCCGTTTTGACCTCAGCGGACAGCCCTGTGACGAGATCACCGCGCAGCAGCAGGATCATACCCTAAAGCAACTGGAAAAATGGCGAGCAGAAGCAGAGTCCGCCGCGTCACCGAGCGCAGAGTCAACGCCATGAACAAAAAATTTACCCCGACACCCCATGATGCGGTGTTCAGGCAGTTTCTTCACGACAAGGCCACCGCACAGGATTTCTTTGATATCTGGCTGCCTGATGATATAAAGGCGCTGTGTGACTGGGAAACCCTGAAGCCAGAGTCTGGCTCCTTTGTTGACCCGGATATGAAGCCTTACCAGAGTGATATCCTCTACTCTGTGAGTGCCAACGGGTCTGATGGCTATGTCTACTGTTTGATAGAGCACCAGTCGACCCCCGACAAGCTGATGGCCTGGCGATTGATGCGCTACAGCATGGCGGCCATGCAGCGCCATCTGGCAGCCGGACATGATAAGTTACCACTGGTTTTCCCTGTACTGTTCTACTGCGGAGAAAAAAGCCCGCATCCGTACAGCACCAACTGGCTGGATTGCTTTGAACGGCCCGATATCGCGGCAAAGATTTACAGTCAGCCGTTTCGACTGGCGGATGTGACCACGCTCGATGATGACGCCATCATGCAGCACAGGCGCATGGCGCTGCTGGAATTAATTCAAAAGCATATTCGTCGCCGGGATATGACTGAGTTGCTGGACAGCATTGTTAAACTGCTGTCGTATAATTATTATACGGATACGCAGGTTATCACGATGATGAACTATCTTGTCCAGGAGGGTAACGCCGCTTCGCCGGGAACGTTCATTACCGAGATAGCTAAACGGACAGAGAAACACGAGGAGGCGCTTATGACCATTGCCGAGGCTCTAAAGCAGGAAGGTAAACAAGAAGGTTATCAGATTGGTCACGAGGAAGGCATTGAGCACGGTCGCTACGAGGGTAAGCAGGAAGTCGCTCGTCAGATGTTGGATAGCGGCATGGCTCCTGCAACGGTTAAACAGTTTACGGGTCTTACCGATAGTGACATCCTGAAGCTAAAAAATTAGAAAACATAGGCAGGGGACGCTGGTTAATTGAATCACCCATGATTGATCTGCTTCCGGTTACAGTGCCGACAATCAAGGGTGCGAACATCACATGGGAACGCTCCCCAGCCCCCCGACTCCGTCTTTTGAACATATTTCAGGACTGATAGAACGCGTCACCTACCACAATGCCGAGAACGGATTCTGCGTTCTTCGTCTGAAGGTTAAAGGCGAACGTGACCTGGTGACGCTGGTCGGCCATACGCCGTCAGTCACGCCCGGTGAATATACTTCAGCCTCCGGCAACTGGTTGATCGACCGAGAGCATGGCCGCCAGTTTAAAGCCACTTTTTTGAAAATATCCCCACCAACGACCCTAGAGGGTATCGAACGCTATTTGGGGTCAGGCATGGTAAAAGGCATTGGCCCCGCCTATGCTGCCAGGCTCATCAAAGCCTTCGGCGCGGATGTATTCGATGTGATCGAGCGAGAACCCGCGCGTTTGCGCGAGGTTAACGGCATCGGTACCAAACGCGCCAGGAAGATCGCGTCCGGATGGGCAGACCAGAAGGCCATCCGTGAGATCATGGTATTTCTGCATGCACACGGTGTTTCGACATCGCGCTCAGTGCGCATATTCAAGACTTATGGTTCGGATGCTATTGAGATTATCCGGGCCGATCCCTACCGCCTGGTGCAAGATATTCGCGGCATAGGTTTTTTATCCGCCGATACCATCGCGCAAAAAATCGGTATCCAGCCGGATTCTCCGCTACGAGCACGCGCGGGAGTCTCCTACGCACTCTCAGAAGCGTCTTCTCAGGGGCATGGCGGCTTACCTCACATCGAACTGGTTGATCTGGCCGTAAAGTTATTGGGTATGTCGCCTTCCCTCATCGAAATGGCCATTCGCGATGAGGTCAACCGAGAGAACTTAGTCGAAGACACCATAAGCGGGACGTCCTGTGTATTCCTGCCGAGCCTGTATCATGCCGAACAATCCATCACCACCCAGATCGCTCGATTACGCCAAGGTTCGCCGGTATGGTCTGGTGTGGATGCTGACAAGGCTATCCCCTGGGTAGAACACCGTCTCGGCATCACGCTGGCAGACAGTCAGAAGCGTGCCGTAACCCTGGCACTGGCCGCCAAAGTGTTGGTGATCACCGGTGGGCCAGGCGTAGGGAAAACCACGCTGATGAACACCATCATGACTATCCTACGCGCAAAACAGGTCACAGCCATGCTATGTGCCCCAACGGGGCGCGCAGCGAAGCGACTTTCTGAATCTACCGGGCTGGAGGCGAAGACCATCCACCGTCTGCTGGAAATTGATCCGGCTACCGGCCAATTCAAGCGTAACGAAAGTACACCGCTGCCCTGCGAGCTGCTCGTTGTGGATGAATGCTCCATGATCGACGTACCGCTCGCCAATCAACTGCTGAAGGCCATAGCCACCCATACCGCCATCATTTTTGTTGGCGATGTAGATCAGCTGCCTTCGGTGGGACCAGGCGCATTTCTGGCCGATCTCATTGCGTCAGACGCAATCCCCGTCATCCGTCTGACGGAGGTCTTTCGCCAGGCCGCGACGTCACGTATCGTTCAGGGTGCGCACAGCATCAATCAGGGCATATTCCCCACCTTTCCCGGCAAAGGCGAACAGTCTGATTTTTACCTCGTGCCAGTCGAAGACGCCGAAGATATCGCCACCACCGTCGTCAACCTGGTAAGAACGCGCTTGCCGAGAAAATTCAATGTTGATGCGGTTCACGACATTCAGGTGTTGTGCCCCATGAACCGTGGCATCACAGGGGCACGGGGCATCAATCAGGTACTTCAGGCCGCGTTGAACCCGCCCGGCGATCACAGTATTGAAAGATATGGGCATGTTTTCAGCGTGGGAGACAAAGTCATGCAAATAGCGAACAATTATGATCGTGACGTGTATAACGGCGATATCGGTTTCGTCGTGGCGCTTGATCGGGAGGATGAAGTTCTGCAGGTCAATTTCGACGGGCGCGATGTCAGCTATCCTCTGGGTGAACTCGATGAGTTGGTATTGTGCTACGCGACAACCATTCATAAATCGCAAGGGAGCGAATACCCCGTAGTAATCATTCCGCTGTCGACACAGCACTATATGATGTTGCGGCGCAACCTTATCTATACCGGCGTCACCCGGGGTAAAAGGCTCGTAGTGCTTGTCGGTCAGAAACGCGCACTTGCCATGGCCATCCGCGACAAACAGTCCAAGCGTCGCTATTCAAAGCTTCGTGAACGCCTGGCGGAGGTTCGCCACTGACCGGTACCACAGGCTGACAACTTCATAGGGTTTATCTCCAGTGTCAGGCCACATCCGGGCCATCGATATCATGGTCAGGGTTCAGTTCGGCTTTCCGTTCCTGCTGTCGTTCCCAGTCGGTAGGCTCAGAAGCAGCATGGGTGATGTTGGCGCCTGCTGGGATAATGCGTTAATGGAGCGTTTTTTGGGCAGTCTGAAACATGAATGGGTGCTGCTGATCCCACAACCGACGCGGGCTGGAATGAAACGAAACGTGATGTTGCAGACTATATTAGTTATTACAACCTTAACAGAAACCATGCTTGGAATGGGTATTTTCGCCAGTGCGATATGAACAGATGGCTCAGAAAAAAGTGTCCTGTTTAACTTGACCAGATCAGTTATCGAGGTTTAGACCATCCGGGATATCCAGATAACTCTTCTAACAGTTCATCATCTTTGTCTTGTTGTTGATAGCGACGTGATGCAGAATTTACCTCCACCTCCTCAAAGATTAAGAAGGATTGAGTTTGTTCCGTAAGGACGTATTTGGTAGCCTCTTCGAAACAAACAAATCGCCATGCTCCATCGCTATTGCTCCAGTCATGACCATCAAGTTCGGACCTGAATACCTCGAACTCACTGGTGCCTAATTGCATTGCCTGGACAGCTGCAGAGGCTCGTGGCAGTGAAACTTTACTTGTAATCCAGATATTTGACTCTCGTAAAGCTTTTGAGGTTATGGCGTACTTTATGATCCCCCTCTCTGCCACCACAAAAGCTAGAAGATCTTTGGAAGCTTGGGTGAAACGAGATGCTATGCATGAACGAGAGGCTTGAAATTGGTCAGACAATGCCGTGAGACTTTTATTAGTAAAACTATCCTGCTTAGCTAAGGGTTTAATCATTTCCCAAGGAACCAAACATTCAGCAGCAAAGAGGTCACACAAAGCTTCTTCTTTTGGACGCTCTTTGGAATATTCCAATTCTTCTGAAAGCACTGTCCAACCATGTTGGGAGGGGAGTTGCAGGATATGATGAGCAAGTTCGTGAAGGATAGTGAAACGTTGCCGTTTTATACCATCTTTCTGATTGACTAAAATGTACTTACTGCCACGCTTTTCAAAAGTGCTACCGGCTTCTTCATCGGGCAACTCCCTCCGAACCACATTAAATCCTAGACATAGTGCAAGTTTATCAACATCTACGGGTGCTTGGCAAATGCCGAATTTTTTCAGAAGTTTTCTCGCTGTTGAGATAACAGTATTTTCGTCTAACAAAATCTGGCCTTACATCTGTTGAATAAGTTCGATTCGTTTAAGCCATGCATCCTCAGTGTTCGGGCGCTTACCTCTAAAACTCATCATCGCGACATCCTCAAAATCTTCCCATGGAATATCTAGGCGAGAAAGCATTAACCGATACAGCTCGTCGTCGATAGACACAGACTTCGCTAGTAACCTAAAAATCTCACTCTCTCGGTCATTCAGTTTAAATGCATGGCTCAAACGGGCGACAACATCATCGGAAGGCGCTGCTCGGTCCCCCTTTTCTAATCGCCAGATATAAGCGTGGTCTAAGTTACCGGCTCGCTTCTCTAAATCCCTAAAACTTAGATTTTTTCTTTCACGCATCGTGGCGATGAAACAAGCTAGATCCATTTTTACCTCAACCTGTTGCAAATCATAAAAGGGTTAGAGTAGAATGTTGACCAGTCAGACAACAGGGGGCGATTCTTGGGTTCATGATAAGTAGCTTTTTTTTTGAAGTCCACTGCTGTCTGACTGGCCAACGACCTTTAGTCGTTTTTTTAGGGAAGTAATGTTGTCTAGAAAGACAACATCATATTCTCGTTCTAATGATAGAACGTGCCGAGGCACGTTGGGACGTTTTTTTATGATACAGCTAAATGATGTTGATATTGAGGATGTGTGCCTAGCTGTTCTAGCTGGGCGTGAGGTGCGTGCTCATGGCCCATATAGGGTACAAATTGGCGATGAAAATCTGGACTATCGTCCTGCTGTCATATCAGATCCTGTTCCCACTGGTGAGCAGGTACTGCAAGCTGCTGGGCTTAGCCCTGTCGATAATTTCCTTCTCTTTCAGGTCTTGAAAAATGGTCTACTGGAGTTGATAAGCCCGAGTGAGACTACTGACTTGCGTCATGCAGGGGTTGAGAAATTTTTGGCTTTCAAAAGTGATCGTTCTTTTCGTTTCTTTATTAATGGACAGGCCCAAGATTGGGGTGGCCAGCGCATAAATGGGCACACTCTCAAGAAACTTGCCGGTGTAGAGCCCCAGACACACGACCTTTACTTGGTCATTGTTGGAGAAGAGGACGAGCTGATAAAGGATCTTGATTTCTTTGATTTAAGTCGTCCTGGCGCTGAGCACTTTGCAACAGTAGAGATCAATATCAATGTGTTCGTGAACACGTTGCCAAAAGTTGTACATGCTCATTATCTCAGCTATTGGGAAGTTGTTCGGTTGGAGTATCCATGTGCCGTATCCTTACCTAATGCTCAATATACAGTGACTTACTCGAAAGGGTTTGAGGGATCGTCGCTCAAGAATCTAGTTGATGGCCAGTACATTCATATCAAAAAGGGAATGCATATCAATGTCACACCAACTGATAAGTCGTAGTCCGTATCTGCAACGCCTGCGTAACGAGGGGTATAACCTTGACATCAAAGGTGCTTATCTTCTGATCCGTGATGTCCCTTACGTTAATGCTCAGCGCCAAGTGCTACGAGGTGTATTGGTTATGGTGCTAGATCTATACGCAGATGTCGCTGCGTGTCCGCCAGATCATACCGCTTACTTTGTTGGTGAGACCCCTTGTAATGCACAAGGACAGTCACTCGAAGCCATTATCAATAACAGCAACGCACAAGTATTATTGCCTAACCTTACTATCAATCACTATTTCTCGGCTAAGCCCCGTTCGGGGGCTTACGCCGATTATTACGAAAAAGTGACAGTTTACGTGGCGATCCTAAGTGGCCAAGCCCAAGTGATCGCAGATGTTACGGCTCAAACCTACGCTCCGATCAAAGTTCAGGAAGGAGAAGACGTATTTGCATACACTGACACGGCCTCTGCACGAGCAGGGATTGGAGCAGCAACAGAGAAGTTTAAAGGCCTGAAAATTGCTCTCGTTGGCTTGGGGGGTACTGGTGCATATATATTGGATCAGGTATCGAAAACACCAGTATCAGAAATCCATCTCTTTGATGCTGACGTTCTGCATCAACACAATGCTTTCCGGTATCCAGGAGCAGTACCTTTCGCCACGCTTGAGCGCTCGTTGAAAAAGGTTGAGTACCTCTATGAACTGTTCAGCCAGCTACATCGGGGAATTGTTACGCATCCTTGCATGATCACAGAGGAAAACGTTGAAGATCTTCGCTCTTTCGATTACGTCTTCCTCTGTGTCGACCGAGCAAACGCGCGAGACTTGGTGGTTAAGTCGTTGCGGGGTACGTCAACTTCGTTGATCGATGTGGGTATGGGGGTCCATTTAGTGAATGAAACTGAGCAGATTTGGGGCATGTGCCGAGTCACGACACTTACTGCTGAGTATCATGAGCATGCTGATCGTACGTTACCTCTAACCGAAAATAATGCCGAGGATGCCTACCGTTCGAATATTCAGATTGCTGACCTAAATGGTTTGAATGCGATGTTAGCAGTCGGTATGTGGAAGCGTTTGTGTGGTTTTTACGCCGATAGTTCCCACGCGAATCACTTCACCTATACAACTCACATTAACGAGCTGGGCAACTGTGAGGAGCGGGAATGACTATTAAAAGTTTGACATCGCAATTTGTTAAATCTTTTCCAGAACAAATCGATCCCGGAGTTCTTTATCTTGCGATGGAGTTCTCAACCGCAGCTCATCTGTGCGCCTGCGGCTGCGGTCGGAAGGTTATCACACCGTTCTCCCCCACGGATTGGAAGATGATATTTGATGGCGAAACTGTCTCGCTTAAGCCATCAATCGGTAACTGGGCATTTCCCTGTCGATCACACTATTGGATACACAGATGTCGTATAGCGTGGGCGGATAATATGTCTGATGAAGCTATCAAGAAAGGCCGTTTACACGATACTCAGGCTAAAGCTCGGTATGAAGCTAGCAAAGCAGATAGTGGTATATTACCTACTCCAGCTACCTCTAGGCCCGTTCCTCATGAAACAGTCGCCCAAGGTAGTAACAAAGTCCACCCACAGGGGTTGATCGACAGAATCATGGCATGGTTGAGACTTAAGTAATCCGGAGTTACATAGTCTGGCAGACTCCCTGAAAAAGGAAGATGACATTGGCTTTGTTGAATAAATCAGAATTTGTGACGACTGTGCCCCTGGCGGGCCGATTGTCGCGTTTTCGTTATCTTGCGCAATGAAGCATTTAACGACTCTATCCCGTTGGTGGTGTAGATAACCTTGCGGATCTCCGGCGGAAAGTCAAAAATGACGATGAGACGTTCCCAATTATTTCTCCACGACGGGCTGATCGTCGGGAACTGCTCATCCCATTTGGCCGCGAAGGCATCCAGTGCCTCTTCAGCGCCCTCTAGCGTTGCGGAACTATAGATGATGCGCAGGTCAGTAGCAACGGCCTTACGCTCTTTCCTGCCGACGTAGCGCAGCGAGTTCCGCACCTGATGCACTATGCAGAGCTGTACCCGTGTATGCGGGTAAACAGCTTCAATGGCATCAGGAAAGCCTTTCAGGCCGTCGCAGCAGGCGATGAAGATGTCCTGTAGCCCACGATTTTTCAGTTCTGTCATCACAGATAACCAGAACTTGGCCCCCTCAGTTTTTGCATCATGCCGGAGCCTGAAACAGACGGCTCCAGGCACCCGTTTGAATCTTAACACAAATATTACTGTCAGCTTCCATAATCTAGTCCGCTCATTTGATTTACCTCCTGTCTCAGGCCACATCCGGCCCGTCAGTGTTGTGGTCAGAGTTCAGCTCGGCTTTGCGCTCCTGCTGTCGCTCCCAGTCGGTAGGCTCAGCCTCCCAGATACGGCGGTTGCCGGATTTTTCTATGGTTGAGCCATCCTTCAGGGTTTCAGTCCAGTTCACGCACTCGGTGCCTTTGTCCTCAAAGCGCGTATGGTCCCCTGGGCGCAGCCCCTTAACAGCGTCCTGAAGCCCCACACCCCAAAGAGTTCGGGTCTTGCCGTCCTCCATCTGCAGCTTGACGTAATAGTTATCGTCACGCTCGTCTTCCGGCTTGTTCATATTCGGCTTGAAGCGGTAAGGTGCCGCACCATGCTCCAGCAGTACGCCATAATGCACCCGGTCACGCGCTTGTTTCGCAGACAGCCCGGTAGCTTCGGTAGCGGCCTGTCCGACCGCGTCTTCGTCCGGAGTTTTGGCCGGAGTTGACTGCTCCTGTTCGGGTTCTGTCGCTCCATCTTTTGTAGCTGGTGAATCAGGCGCACGCTCCCGGTCTTCTTCCTTCTCCTGCCCGGCATCGGCGGTCTCAGGTTGTTCGATACGTTGACCCTCTTTCTCTATGGCCAGCTCTTCACGCCGAGCTTCGAGCGCTTTGTTCATGGCTTTGTCGGTGAAGTGGATGTCCAGGTTATTTTTGACAACGACGTCGATCACCTGCTCTCTGAATGCCTTGCTGCCCTTTATCGTCAGCGTGGAGCCGAATTTCTCTTTCGCCAGCTCGAGCGCCACCAGTACCGCAGAATCAGTCATGCCATGTTTGCGCAGGGCAATGGATTTGCCTGTATCGACAAACAGGGTGCGATCGGTTTTTTTATCCAGGTAATGAACGTTCTTACTGAGATTGGCGCGTTTGGTATACAGGTCAGCCGCTGAAATAACGCGCTGCCGGTCGCGGCGGCGTTTTTCTGCCATGTGATCATTGATATTATCAATGATGCGTGAAAACCGTTCTCTGGCCGGTGGTATATCTTTATCTTCAACCTGAGCACCACTGATAGAATTATCAGGGATACGGGTTTCTTTGATGAGTTTTCGAATATCTGCACTTCCCATCTCAGGACTCTCCTGTTCAAAAGGGCTATCGGGCTTGGTGATGGCATGATGAGCCTTCAGTCGCTCGAAAGTTAATACTGAGACGTATTGCGCTTTATCCTTACGGCTCAGGCGGTCGTCGCTAAATACAGCGCGAAGGGTTTCAAAAAACTTTTTATCGATAACGATGATTTCTTTCCGTTGCGCCGGTAATATCTGGTCCTGCTCCATACGGCGCAGAAACCAGGCGGCCACGAAAGACGCATTCTTGTCTGGCCTGGGCATTAGCCGCTTGATTGATTTCACCCTGTTGCTTCCGGTTGCGCTATCTTTCTCGCCGAACAGCAGTCGACCTCTTTTTTCGATATCGCTGATGCTGGAAACACGATACGGCGTGCGGGCATAGGGTGGAATATTCACAGCCCCGGCGTCTCCTCCTCCCATTCCCGCCCTAAGTCTGTAACCGGCTCTTCGGAGGGATGTTGAGAGAGTTGGGACGCCAGGAACGGCGGTAAACTTGTCTGCGTCGTATTTCCCAGGGTTTCTTCCGCTTCTTCCGGTTGGTAGATCATGTCGCAATCCAGCACTTCTTCCTGATTCCGGCTGTCCCAGGTGAAGGTGTGCATCACCCGGCAAAAACACCGTATTAGCGGCTTTTCGACGTTCCCTGTCAGCTGCCACATCGCCGCCGGACAAACCTTGCAGGCCATCGGCAGGGCCGGCAATTCTTCCGGCGATATCTTCATTAATACTTCGCTGGTTATCTCTTTGCCGTTCGGCAGGGTATAACTCATATCGTCCCCTGTATTTTTCATAAAAATCTGTTTGCCGCTGCGCCAGAAGATTGATTTTTTCTGACGGCGTTGCGGATTTATAAAGCTGCCTGAATTTAGGCGTTGCTTTGCTGACGTACTTTATTTCTTTGGCACGTTGCGGCCAGTTCTTCAATCTCTCCTGAATAACACGCTTATCCAGTGGCTCTTTTTTTAATTGTCGCCTGACGATAAAATCATCATTGAATATACTTTCTTTCAGGTTGGTGAACTTCTTGTCTCCAGGGAGTTTTACCGCGATATATTCGTTATCTCTTCCCTTGTTTCTGACTCTCGTATCACCAAATGAAGCAACATGTTGATAGAACGACTCACGGCTTGATATGTTTTTATCGATAACATCCGTCACCAGGCGTTGTTTAAATTCGCGGTTCTTACCGCGAAAGTCGTCTCCCTTATAACGGGATAAAACATCTGCGGCACTGGTTGGGTTGACGCGAACATGTTCGCGCGGTGACTCCAGCCCGTACTTTTGGTTGATATATTCCTGAAATGCCTCGAAGCTGTTTTTGTTTGATTCATACATCCCGCGAGGATTCATTTCACGCCCGGAAAGAAGATTTTTTCTCGGAATGACAACGTGGATATGTGGTTTCCGTTTAATTAACTCACCCGTCTTTTTATCAGTTATTTCTTTTAACTTGGGAAGGTGAGCCTCCGCATAGAAATTATACTCTTCATCCTCATAGGCGTACATCAAAAAAGAGCGGAATTCCTCGGTTATCGACAGCAATGTTTCATGTTGTATTTCATCCTCGCGGAACGAAATAACGAAAGTTGCATAGCGCTCCTGTCCTTTATCGGGTATTTGATGATAGACAATATCAGTTAAATCTAGGTCGCCATGAAGAATAACCCGCTCGTCTAATTCCTCACGTGAATAATCACGTCCGTTTTTGACTCCCTCTTCAAGATATTCCTTCACGCCCGCATTATAGCCATGTGGCCTAATCAACATCTTTCACCTCCGAAAGGAGAAGACCCCTGATATCTACCAGCACATTGTTTACGGCTTTATATAACCGTTCAGATACGTTACCGGATAAATGAGCACTGTTTACCTGATGCGCCAGTTGGTTAAGATTGTTGCTGGCTTTATTAAAAAGAAAGGTCAATCGCTCAAGGTCTTTTGATGGGCCTGCTTTTACGGTAATATTAACGTTGGAATTCAAAAAAACTTCACGGAAAAATTCGGACTTCTTCATGTTCGATGCAGCCAGCTTTTCTTCAAACTGAATAAAGTCTTCACTGGATAAGCGGAAAGCGACTACCTTGTCTTTATTTTTTTGTACTGTCTTTTTTTTCATAGATGACCCCATGACGACTCTCGACAATGACACCGCAGGTCGAGCCGGGCACCGGCGGGGTTTCAAAGGGGGTCCCCTTTGGCACGTCGATTTTACGGATGGCGTAGCCATCCGTAAACATCGGTCACATGCCTAATTATATTTTCAAAACTAATCACACACACATTATCGCACACATAAAAATAAACTAATCTACTCCACTCTCTTGACAAAACCGCCTAAAGCACACATAATCGCACACACAAAAGTCGTATCACACACAAAAATGCACACAAAATGTAATGATGACAGAGTTAGGAGGTGATAAGGAGACATCAATGACGACAATCGATACTTTCCTGTATCAGCTTTGTGAAGCTATCAGGAACAAAACAACGAAATCAAAGCAAGCTGCTTTTGACATGTTTTTCGCTGATCTAACCGAAGCCAAAAAATTCTACTCATGGGAGCAAATTGCAGACTATATAAATACATCGACAAATGACAAAGTAGCACCAGCAGCGTATAGGAATATGCTAACAAGGACTAAAAATAGAAATGGATTCACAAAAAATATAAAGGAACACACCGATAGACATATTGAGCTTGGCGCTGTAAATGAAGACCTTGAATCAGCTCATGTGATAGAAGCTAATGACATAGCTAAATATCTTGCTGTTTGTTTCAATAATGAAAGGCTTGCATCAAGAGCAATAGCAGGTGGCGTTAGCATTGAAAAAATAAAATCCTGGCAGTGTCCAAACGCAATAAGGCTTGGAACCACGCTATCTAATTACTTGCAAAACAAATAAGGAATATTTATGTACATGAAAATAGCCGTGTTGAATAACAGTGGCAACGTTGGGAAGTCTACCATCTGTCAAACACTCTTAAAACCTCGGCTTGAGGAGTCACAAATCATCAGAGTAGAAACAATTAACTCAGATGGCAGTAGTGACAATAAACTATCTGCGAAAGAATTTGACGAAATATTAAAAGGCATAGATGACTCAGAATGCACCATTATAGACGTTGGTTCTTCCAATATAGAGCAGTTCATGGTTCAAATGTTAGAGTTCAAGGGAAGTCATGAATTAATTGATTATTTTATGGTTCCAGTTACTACTCAAGACAAACAGCAGCGAGACTCAATAAATACTATCAATAACCTGTTAGATAGTGGAATTGAAAAAGAAAGAATTAAAGTGATATTCAATCAAGCAGAAAAAGACATAGAAATAAGAAAACAGTACGCAACTTTCCTTGCTGATAAAACATGCAGTAAAATAACAGGCGATACACCTGCAATAGTTTACTACAACAACATATTTAACATTCTAACTAAATTAGGTCTAAAATACGATGATATATATAACGATGATCGTGACTTTCGCACATTGATTCGTTCAGCAGAAAGCAAAGAATTGAGACAGGAGTTATCGAACTTACGTACAGTTAAAATGTTAATGAATGGGTTCAATTCGGATTTAGATATTGCGTTTAGTAATCTGAATTTATCATAAAAAGAATAGAGCAGGTTACAGCTTGCTCTCTTTTCAACAAAGGAATACGTTATGAGCAAAAGTATTTCAGAAGAATTTAAAGACCAAAAAATCGATAATTTACTTGAGGACTATATTCATTTAGAAGATGAAATAAAATCGATACCTGAAAAATTGCGTGACAGTCTTCATTCAGTCCGTACAGCCATCGATAGTTTACCTTCTAATTTAGAAGTTGGTATCGAGAAATTGGCAACAGCGGTAGAAGAAGCCGAAAACAGTTTTGACCAATTGGCCGCGAAGCATAACAGCATTCTTAATAATCAGCTTGATGAAGCTAAATTAGAGATACGCACGGCCATCAAAAATGAAATTGTTGGCGGTATGTCCGAGGAGGTACAGAATGCGAACCAACAGCTAAACCTGCTAAGTCGTAAAATTACATCCTCTGGAAACAATATTATAGGTAACAGGCTGTTGATGTTCCTCGGGTTAAATGTCGTGGTCACTCTGCTAGCTATTGTTCTTTGTGGATACTTCTTCATTGATTCAATACAACATCAAGAACAGACCGAAAGAATCGAAAAAAGATTTGATAAATACAAAAATGATGTATCTCAAATACAAAAAATGCTTCCGAAAGATGTTAACGATCAACTAATTAAAGCCTCAAAAGAATACTATAAAAAAAATTAAGTTTGAGCGCCCTTCATGGGCGCCTTTTTGGAATTAAGACATAGTATGGCCGTCAGTGGCTGTCGCCCCGTAAGCGGCAAGCCGCCAACGCGCAGTACAGCCCGCGGGCAAAGCCCGCACCGACTCGCAAGCTCGTCTGGCTCACTGCGGGACTTCGTCCAAGCTTTTATACCCACGAGTTGTCTGTGTGTTTTTATGTCTTTGCAGCGCGGTGGGGGGAGCCTGCTTCATGTAACTCTGCAAGGCCCGGCGGCTTGACTTCCGATGCTCCTTTTTCCGTTCAAAGAGCCGCCTTCTGTGCGCTATCGCGCACGATCAACGCTTTTTCATCACGAATGCAACCTTACCCTCTGCCGTTAGCAGCAGGGGCGCGTCAAAGGCTTTTCCCGTCTTGCTTTTGAAGCCCTTGATGACCGCCGTTCTGCCAGTGGTCAGCAACGACTCCACCTGGTTGAGTGTCAGCGTCTTGTCAGCCACCTGTGGCCATCACGGCAAAGGTGCCGGCGGCTTCCTGTTGTTGTTCGTCTTCACCGTCCTCTTTCCCTCCTGAAATCAGCGCTGTCCAGCCCGCCAGAGTGGTTTTTGTTGATCGGGCGATAAACTGCGCCAGGTACTGCCTGACTATTGCCAGGTAAACCGCTTTCTCGTCGGCGATCATGGCGCCGGTATCGATGCGAGTAGCCGTCGGGATGATGGCCGTGTGCACCGACACCTTGCTGTCCTTTTGCGCTGTGCATCGACCTGTCCGAATGTCTCTGTGAATTCCGGTAGCGCCCCGGCAAGTGCCGCCAGCGTCTCCGGTGCCTCGCTAAACTGCTCTTCTGACAAATAGTTGCAGTCGGAACGGTTGTAGGTGATGGCTTTGTATTTCTCACGCAGATCCTGGGTCAATGCCAGGGTTTTTTCTGCATCGATGCCGTGTTGCCGGCTCATTTGCGCCTGCAGATCCAGGAGAGAGAAGGGCAGAGGTGCCGGCGTCTGTTTTTCTTCGATATCGGCTTGTGTAACACGGGCAGCCTGGCCCTGACACACCTGCGCCACGTCCTGCGCCCAGCGTTCGTCGATGATGCGCCCCTTGTCGTCGACAGGAGCCCCCTCCGGCACAATCAGTTTTGCTGGCACATCACCGGTGGGAAAGGCCATCTGACCGGAAACGTTGAAATAGCTGGCTGCAGCGTGGTTTTTGAAAGCCAGGTAGCGGTTAACAATCAGCCCGAGGATCGGGGTCTGGACACGTCCCACTGACAGCACGCTGCGCAGCCCTTTCTCCCGCCCGGCCAGTGTGTAGGCTCGGGTCAGGTTGAAACCGTAGAGCTGATCGCCAATGCTTCGCGCCAGCGCTTTCTGCGAGAGGCCGTAGAACTCCTTGTTATCGCGCAGGTTCGCCAGCGCCTTACGGGCCGCATTGACGTTCAGATCGTTGATTAGCAAGCGTTTAACAAGGCGGCTGTTGTTGAAGTAGGTCAACACCTCATCGACCAGCAGCTGGCCCTCGTCATCCGGATCGCCGGCATGAACAACTTCATCCGCACGTTTGAACCACTCGCCAATGGTGGCGAGCTGATCTTTGGTATCAGGCTTGGGCTGATATTTGGCAGGGCGCAGCTTCATCGGCAAATGTTCTGCCTTCCACGCTTTCCACTCCGGGTTGTGGGCCTCCGGTGGTGCAAGCTCAAGAAGATGGCCAACACACCAGGTCACGATATCCTGGCCACATTCGATATAGCCGCTTTTGCGGCGCGGCTGACCCAGCGCATCCGCGATCACTTGTGCCAGCTGGGGTTTTTCTGCGATAAACAGTCTCATGGTTTTACCCTTCTTATCCGTGGTTTCCGCACTTCAGCAGACGTTTGGCGATCCGGTTAGCCCGCTCCGCATCGATACACATTTCCCAGTGGGTTTCATGATGGTGTTGACGGGGACGATATACATGAATGTTTTCAGCCTTTCAATGGAACCTCACCCCCGTAAAGAATTTACTTCTTTGCGGGAGTGATGTTGGACAAGCCGCCTGCGGCGCGTCAGCCCCGGATACGACCAAATTTACTGAGGATTTTGCTCACGTGCGCCGGATCTGCGCTGGCACACTGCCCCAGGAATTCCTTTCGCATGTCAAAGGTCTTGCCGGGGTTAAAGCGGTGTTTCTTCTTGAACGCATTGATGCTGAAGAATTTCTTCACGGCACCGCTGCATTCACCGGGTGACTGGCCATAGACTTTTCCGGCCATACACAGGAAGACGGCGCAGGGGTCATTGGCATCAATTTTTTCGCCGGCGCTGGCGACGTTACTGGCGAAAAGGCACAGCAAAGCCGCCGCAATTGCGGCTTTTTTCATGGTGAGTCCTTGGTTGATAGTTAACTGAGACGTTCAGGTAAAGGTGCTGCTGCAGCGGTATCATTCATCGGTGTAGCTGCTTTCGTCCTCCACATAAGATTGAGTCATATTTTCCAGCGACCCGGCATCACGCCGACGTTGCTCATCCTTCAGGCTGTCGCCCTGGGGAGACAACAACGTCACCGGCCCCTTTCTGTTCTGAGGCATCGCTACGACCAGGGTTTCTACTTTAGCTACATCACCTGCTGGAACCGATGGAAGCGGATACGTATCTTCGTCGACACGGGCACGAAATACCGGCTCTTCATACCAGAAGATTTTGCGGCAGTGGATCTTCATTGCCGGCGTCTGCTTCGTGGGCTGCATGAAGACCAGCTCTTCACCATAAGGCAGTTCGTTGACCTCCTGCGGTAACATCAACGGCCTCGCCTGCAGCGTAAAACTGCGCCCCTTTGAACGCCGTTGGCCCTCCGAAACATTCTGATTGCTCGAGGCCACCCGGATAGTGGTGTTTCCCAGGCGTTTGCTGTATTCCGTGGCGACCTCGATGTTGCCAGGCGCATAAACCGTTTCAACGTGGAACGGCTCCATCACGGCCTTGCCACCTTCCCGACCGTAGCATTCATCAGAGCAGACCTGACTTTTGTTCTGGAAAATGATGAGATAGCGCAGCCCGGCCCCGCGCGTCAGCGCCGGCGCGGTTTCCATGACCTCGATACGCTTCATTACTGCAAATTCGTCCATCAGGAACAGCACCTGGTAACGCAACCGAAACGCCATACGTCCGTCATCCAGCTCAACATGCCCGCCCTGTTCCGGAAGTACCTTGCTGTTTTCGCGGATAGCCTGCGAGAAGAACAGGTTCATCAGTGGCCCGAATTTCTTCAGCGCCCCCTCGGTAACACAGAAGTAAATGCTGGTTGGCCGCTCGCGCAACGTACTGAAGTCGATGTTTTCTTCAGGGTCATCGCTCTCGGTCAACGCCAGTGCAACCAGCTTTTCACCGTAGACGCTGAGTCGCCCTGTAACGAAGGACATCTGCTGCGCAAACTCTTTGCCTTTCGACTCCGAAATAATGATATTCAGCTCGCGCACGGTCTCTGTAGACAGGGGTCTGTCGCTCGCGCTGCGCTCGTCGATCACGTTTTGCGCCCAGACACCCAGCAGGGTGCCCTGTGCGGCAATCTCATAGCACTGAGGCAGCGAGAAGGGCAGTTCCGGCGTCTCGATCAGGTACAGCACGATGGCGGTGAACATATCCCGGGCCTTGGCAAACCAGCTGGCGTTTTTCATGTTGTCCGGCACATACAACGATGAGGCCAGCGTTCGCACCTCACCCAGCCTTTCCAGCGGATCCTGATTAATGACACTGAGCGGGTTCCAGTGGTGGGTTTCCAGCCGCTCCGGGGAGAAGCGGAGCACCCGCTGGCCACATGCCCGCCGGAAGCCAGCGGTCAGATGCCAGTTCTCAAATTTACAATCGTTCACGACGACTGAATGCGGATACTGGAGCAGGTTAGGCACCACGATCCCAACCCCTTTGCCGCTGCCCGGTGGCGCGGCCAGCATCAGGTAAGTCTGTCCATAAGTGGCAAGAAAATGATTGCTGTAAGGGTCTTTCCCCATCAGCAATGCCGGGTAGGTCGTGATCTCCTTCTGCCAGAGCCGCCCGTCCTTCCAGGCCCAGCCCTTCGGCGCCTTTTGACGACTTGTTTTGTTCGTTTGTTTTGTTGCGCTCATAGCTCAGGCTCCGTGTACCAGATGCGCTTCAGTTCCCGCTTGTTGGCGAACCTTGCGCTGCCGTGCAAATCCTGCCGGTTCCCGTCGCTGCGCCCAAACAGGGCCAGCAGCGTGATCCCCACCGGCAGGAACGTTATCGCCGCCGTCACGCACCACGCCCAGGGCAACAGCATCTTTGCCTTGTCCGTCAGCGAGTGGACGCCACCCTGATCAAACAGAGTAAAGAGGGAGGGAGAGGGGCTGGGAAAACCAAGAAAATACAGCCACGTCCAGCCTCCGGCATACAACCCGATAATGAAAAACACCACGACCAGCACCAGGATCACCGCCAACAGTTTCAGTTTGTCCATTATGCAGCTCCTTTCACCATCTCCAGCGCCCGATCGAGCGAGGCACCATTAAGCAGCGCCAGCTTAACTTCCGGCTCGTAAGTCACATCGAGGATCTCGGTGTGCTCCATATAGAGCACCGCGTCAAACGAGCTGCGAACACGCCGGTCGATATACGCGTAGTCAAGTCCGGCGCCTACGCCGGATTGTTTGACCAGGCCGGCGATACGGGCATAACCTTCCAGACTGCCGTTGGCGTGGGCGGTGGTAATGGTGCCAAGGTGCCCGGTATTGAGCAGCTCCATAAAGTCCCAGGCTTCGTCACCGGTCAGCTCGGCCAGCAAAATGTGATCCCCCTTCATACGCATACAGCAGGCCACCAGGTCTTTAGGCGTCACGTAGTCGCCATAAAGCAGATGCACGTGATTGAGATGGTAAGGCAGCTTCATCTCGTTCAGCTCTTCAATGGTCAGCAGTCGGCAATTGTGTGGGTATACGTCAACAACCGCCTTGGCGAAGGTGGTCTTGCCGCTGCCGGTTCCGCCAAAGATGATGATGTTGAGCTTGTGTTTTACCGCCAGGTGGAAAAACTCAACGAAGTGACGCTCCCTGACACACTGCTTCATCCTCAGCTGCCAGTCGAACAGCGCCGTCTGGCGATGCGTGGTCAGGTTGGTCTTGTCAAACCGGCCACTACGTGCGTAGTCCTCAAGCGTGAAGCGCGACAAAGAGGGTTTACGAAACGTCATGGAAATGGTGCCCCGCTCGCAGGCGGGCGGTATGACCAGTTGCCCGCGTTCGCCACCCGGCAGCTCCACCGTCTTGATCGGCGATTTGACACCCAGATCTCGGTGGTTGAATACCGCCAGGGCGCCGGCCAGGTATTCACACGTATCCAGTGACAACCAGGGCGCTTCTTCCCTCCCCCAGCCGGCAGCGGACGTTTCAGTCCAGATCTCCCGGGGGCGGTTGATGGCCACCTCCGTTACGCCAGGCCGTGCCAGGCGCTCCGTAACGCCGCTTTGCTCCAGATACCCCAGTACCAGCGTATCGTCTCCGAGCGCATCAATGGCTATATCATGCTGATGCATCACGTTTTACCTCCGTTTTTGGGACCGGTGACCAAAAATCCGTAATAGCGGCGCTGCAGGGTTGCAGCAGAGAGGGCGACGCCTTTCCGGCGGCTCGCAAAAGCGGGTCAGTGACCAGCAGACGCACAACAGGCAGCGCATCCTGATTGCCTGTCACCTCGAGACAAATCCGCTTTTCCGACTGCAGGATGCGATACATATCCTGGGCGGTGAGCGTTGTACCGATCAGCCCGTAAGTAATCGCCCTGCCGTCAGCACTCACCGACAATCGGCGCTGGTCATCGAAGGTGACAACGGCATCGGACGTGATCAGCTGATCATCATGCGCCGCCGTGAAACGCACCACCTCCCCTTGCCAGCGATCGGGAACCGGCACGTCAGCAGGGGAGGAACCCAACGGGATTTTGGACGCCAGCAGCGTGAGTAGCACGCCGGCGGCCAGCATACCCAGCGCTATTTTTATGCGCCGGGGCAATCGATATTTAGATTTTTTCTGCATCGTCACACTCCTGTGATAGGCCTTTTCACTGTTTTGTATCCTCGATGAGTTATTAAGCGCCAACGAACGGGATACTTGTATTAGCGGCGGGTGGCATACACTGACGAGAAATCAATATCCTGAGCGACGATCACGTTAAGCACGGTACCGGGCAACACATAGCCGGTCGGTGGGATATTGATGCTGTTTTCCAGCGCCTTGCTCGCCATGTCTTCGGCGTTCTGTTCGGTGTTGTCGACGTTGTAGCCGTTACCATTGCTCTTTTTGGCCCGGTTCGACGCAGTAGATAACGCATCTTTGATGAAGGAGAGCATCACAGCGCCACCAAAACGCTGCCCGTAGTGGTTATCGATGTACGCATCGGTTCCACTGCGTCCCATAGAGTCAGTTCCAAGACCATTAAGCGATGCACGAACACCCGGCGCCGTTTCCAGCTCCGTCCAGCTGGTGAACACGCTGGTCTGCCCGGCCTTGATTTCGACGTTCTGCTCACCCAGCAACTCCGCGCCGGCCTCGGCCAGGACCACGCTGCCATCGGCTGAATACAGAGGACGAGTCAACCGGCATCCTACAAACCCGGGATAATCGGTTTTGATGGCGGTATAGAGCACGCACTGGAAACTGGTACGGCGCTTAAGCAGAAACTTCGGCGGCGGCGACTTACGGGCTTTTGCCTGCGCATATTCCCGCGTAGACTCGAGCTGACCGAGCAGACCTTTACTGGCGCTGTTATCGGCGACATTCGGGTTATTAAGAAACTCTTTAACCTTGTCCATCGGGTCGGCATTGGCGAACTCACTCAACCGTTGTTCTTCAGCGCCGGCGGAATAATTGCCGTTATCGCTGCCACCGCTATTGACACTGTTGCTTGCGCCAGAAGAATCAAAACGCGTGATGCTTGAGAACAGCGTCTCCGGCTCTCTCGCCGGTGCCTCCAGCGGCGAAGTGTCGGTATCGTTGCCATGCTCCTGATTTGACACAGTTGTTGGTGCCTGATCCGCCGACGGGGTATCCGGCGCCGGCGCTGCGGGTTCAGGTTCCTTATGCTCATCCATGAAGGCATTCATTTCGTTGTCCTGACTGCCGGCGCTACGGGTAATGACTTCAGCTTTTACCCTTGTCTCATCTACTACCGTCTCATTGTCGCTACGCGAGTTAATAACAGCGGCACCGTACACGATGGTAATAATGAGAACGAGCAGGATACCTCCCCCTATCACACCGGCAATTTTCCAGTTGATCGGTTTTTTACGGCCTGCCGGCCTGAGTGAAAAACTTCCTTGGGGCTCGATTTTCTGCTCTTCAACCGGCGAGTTACCTTGAGTATGGTCCTGAACGGCGCTATCTGTTTCGGGGTTATGTGGCTTCACTTTTTCACCTCCCGCTGTTCGCCGGTCGTGGTGCCGTTGTAGTTGTACCAGCCGGTGTTAGGGGCTTTCGAACGCAACGCAAGCACAAGATTATTCAGGCGAAGCCTGAATTCCCGGCTGACACCATGCACAACCACGATATCGTTGACCTGATGCCAGTTGACCATGCTCTCTGTTCCGTCCGGCAGAATTTCATAAATAACCGGACGGGCTGAATTGGACGGGAAACGCAGACAGGTAAAGGTGCCGTTATCCCAGATGCGCCAGGGAGAGAGCGTCATATCGCCGCGTTTTTGCCAGCTGTAATTCATCGTTCCGCTGCAGGGGTTAACGTTGATATCCCGGCCTTTAAACGGCGTTTCCCCCACTTTCGGCGGCTGCGGATAAGTGAAGCGGAACAGGTAGGTCATCCTGGATACGTTCGGCGCCAGCTTCAGTTCAAACAGATAGGTCCGTCGGTTGGTGTTGATGATGAGGTTGGTTTCCGGTTCTTCCGCATACTGGCTGGGCTTGATAAGGATCATGCTACCTTCCTTGTTGGCACCAATCAGCCATTCAGGATTAGCTTCACTGCCCGGTTTTCCGAGGTTCATAGCCCCGGAAGCCGTGTTGATGGTTTCCCCCGGCTCCAGCTTGATGGACGATACACGGTTTTTCATCGCGTAAAGGCGATAGATATTATCTGGGCTGTACATTGCTGATTGAATACGCGCGTCATGGCGCGTACCCCGCCCGCCGGTTTCGGCGCTGACCTGCGGCAGCGATGCCGCCAGGCACAGGGCCAGCAATGCTATTTTGAGTTTCATCAGCGCCCCTCCCGCATTTCCTGCGTTTTGCTGTACGCCTGAATGCCAAACCCTTTAGGGTTCATCCACTGCTCACCCTCCGATACCGGCGGATTGTCGTAGTCAAAGGAGATCAGCGCGACAAAGTAGATTGTGTTGGGTTTTGGATCACCCGCTGCATCTAGATTGGTTTTGCTGACTATCGGCTTACCATCAGCATTCAGCAGCGTCTGAGAGAAGCGCACCTGGTAGGTTTTGACGCCCTTTTTACCTTCCAGCTTCGGCTCATCGCTGGTCGTCAGAGGGAGAATGGAGTCAATCTGTACGCGGATTTGCTGGGACTGCCCCAGTGTGGTCACATACCCTTTCGTCGATAACTGGAAGTTCTTGTATTCGTTGAACACATCCTCGTAAGACATCAACTTCACCTGCGCGTAGCTGGCACGCTGATTAGCCCAGTTGTAGGACTCACGCGCCATGACGTAGGTGTAAATGAAGCCCTTATCCTCGATGACTTCCGGTGTGTCACTGGATTTGGTGCCTGGCTTGAGCAGCGCCACAGAGCCGTTGTTGCGATCAACGGAAAGCACATAAGGCTCGACGGTTTTAAGGGGCGTGAGGTTCAGTACCGCAAGAATGGCCATAAAGGCCATCACCAGCGACACGATGGCCAGAATGCGACTGTTGCGGGCTTTTTTACGGTAATCGGCGGCTATGCTCTTCTCAAAATATTTTGCAGCACGCGCATACGCTGCTACCTCCAGACCGATATCATTCGCTTTACCTTCCAGGGGACCATCGCCATAATGCAGCTGGCGCTCATGATCAGTCACTTTTGTGGCTTTTTTGCTGAATAACATTAACGCCCCCCTTGCAATTGATTACCTTTTGGTTGTTTGAGTTTTGGCTGAGAACTGCACGCAGCAAGACTCAGCGCAGTGCAAGGCACCACGCATATAGCGAGTTTATTTTTCATATAAATTGCCAGTTATTAATTAAAAGAATAAATATGGAAGGGGATATATCAATATCAGGAAATTCTGTTACCTCTCTTTTTCATCAATTTTTTGGCGAAAGATCCAGCCATTCTTGATGCAGGTGATAAACCTAATCCTTTACTTGCAATCCCTCCCATGCCTGTAACTCCACCACTAGGTGCACCTCCCATAATAGAAGCCGCATAGTTTGGAATTTCCGTTGCTAATAAAGTAAATGAACCGAAGAACAATAAAATACTAAAGCACGTTGCTAGATCTGTTTCTATAGCACCGTCTTTAATTACGTTGCTATTTATAAAGCCAATTTCAAGACCCAGTATAACAGCAAACAACGCTTGTGTTAGTATGAAACCACCAAGCACACTAACCCACCCCCAGAAATATTGTTGCGTTTTGGGGAATAGAGCAAGAGCAATAAATATAGGGCCAATCACCATAATAAGCGTCGTCGCGACCTTAAGTGTTATTAAAGTACCGACTGCAACACCAAGAAAAGGAACACCGCCCACCAAATAAAAGATAAGTCCAACGATGGCATAGCCTAACTTTTTAAAGGATGTGGTAAATGGATTGAAATCCATCGAGTTTATAAATGACATCAACCCATCTATATAAGCCCCTATTAAAGAATCCACTAAGTTAGTTTTATCCCCGCTCGATCCGGCAATAGTATTTCCTAGCCAAACTGGAAATTGCGTAACTGTTGGAACTATGATAGTTACGTACCACGATACGGAAAACGCCATAAACATAATGCAGCTTGCTTTGAATATTGTAATTAAAACATCCTTTATTACACCAGTAATCCCATCAAAGTACCAAAATAGACACTGCATTAGGATGTATATCATCCAGAATGCACCAACAACCCCCCCCATAACTGACATAACGTTATTTACATTACTCATTTGGTTTTTTGTGGCGGCATCAATAGCTTCGAATAACGGTTGTGCAACCTGAATATCCATAAATTACCTCATTTTTTGTACGTTCCATCTTTGTATTTCAATTCACCATTTTCGATTCTCATGGTAAAACCAATACCAGACAGAACATTCTCACTGTCAGCTTTTGCCTCTAGCTTATCCCGACTGTACTCACCTTTGACCGGAGAGCCTGGGTACACTCTGTTTTCATCTATATGGAAAACCCCATCATCCAGTTGAATATTTATATTCACTGGGTATTTTGCATCGGTCACCTCATGCCAATGACCAATAAATTCCTTTCCTTTCTGTTCTTCACAACCATTTAAAAGACACATGAACGGCAACATAAAAAACAACAATAATTTTATATTAATCATATAACTCCTTTTTCATTAAATAGATTTATAGAATTCAGGTTGCACGATTACATTGTGCAATTCATTATTAAGAATTCCTACTACCTTGGGCGATTTTTTTTCTTTCCTAGCATGTAATCTTCAAAATCTTGAGCCCGTCTCTCGTTCTCCATCTTCTCTTTTTGTTCCATCAGATAACGTGAGTTCTGCAGCTGAGCTTGCTGGGCCTGCAACTCCAGCATCTCCTGCTGGTAACGCAGCGCCAACTGCTCACGGTCTTTTGGGGTTTCCACCGTGTTGAGGCGATTGCGTAATCCTTTGGCATGATCCAGGCGGGTATTCGTAGCCTTGTACTGTTTTTCAAGCACATCAGTCTGCAACAACAGCTTATCGAATGCCGCCTGCACCTGCGGATCACTGCTGATCAATCCGTAACGTTGACGCAGTTGCGGCAGCTCCTTGGTCTGGGTATAGATATCCTGCCATTCTTTGGCCGGAAGCAGCTGGTTAATGTAGGGGTCATTCAGGAATTCACCCAGTTTATCGTTCCCCTGAATAATCCCCTTGTAATGATCGTACTGATTTTTCGCCTGTACAATGGCCTCCTTGGCCTTATGCAGCTGTGCCAGCGCCTCACGTGCCTGCTGTTGCGCGTTCCGTACCATCTGCGTGAGTGCCGCGACATCAACGGTTGGCACCCCTTTGGCAATAACCGGTGTGATGCTGGTTGCAGTGAAAACCAGTGTCATACTGAAAGCAATAAGATTACGTTTCAACGTACTCCTCCTCGATTGACGGCAGCTTCATGGATATCGGCAACCCGTAAGCGTTCATGGTTTCGACAAATGCCGGCACCCATACCGCAGGGTCATCAACATTCAGCGTCGGGTTTTGTGTTTTCAGATCCTGCTTCACCCGCAAGGACAGCATTTCGTCCAGGAACGGCGCTAGCCAGACTGCCGGGTCATCAGTCCTCCGCTCCTGGCGAATACGGGCTGCAACAGGAAGGTTTTCATCAGTGGCTGACAACATCGGCATCCAGTACTTCAGCTTGCCGACCAGGTCGAGCTTCACCACCACGGCGCCTGTTCCCTGTTTGACCAGGATTTTTCGGCTGTACTTGGTGAAACCGGATACTTTCTCGAACTCCCGGGGGGCGACTGCAAATTTCCCGTAGCTCTCAAGGTTCGCCTTGTCATTCGCCATCCATTCCTGGGTAATGGTCTGCTGCACCACCGATGGCCCGCGCGGGTTATTCAGAACATATTCAGGCACCTGTGTATCCATCATCACCATCTCTCCGCGCGTGCGGCCTGCCTGCAGCATTTCCATGATGGCATTGGCAGTACTGTCGAACATCAGCGGTGCCCAGAACTCCGCAATCATGTTGATGAGCAGACACCCCGTCTCACTGGCGTGCATCCGGCGTTTCAGGAAGAAGAAAGTGTTCAACAAGACTTCCATCGCCTCTGGATGTGTTCGTGCATACTCCATTGTCAGAATGTTGGTGCAGTCAAACGCCAGTCGGCGGTACTGCGACGGATCGAAGCGATTGATCGGCGAGTCCAGCACCCAGGCATACTGCCCTCGTTTGCCATCCACGCTGCGGCACCATTTGGACAGCCTGGAGCGCAACCCCCCCGGTCCGTTATCGACAATCCCCTGTAATAACAGGGAGAAGCTGCGGCTGCTGATGTCCTTGTGATTCATTACGCTATTGATAGCCCTCTGAATAACCTTTTCTTCCGTATCGTCCGCGCCTCCGGCACAGTTTTTCACCGTATCGAACAGACACTGACGAACTTCTTCGCAGTCCGGCCACTGGAAGGGCTGAATACCGGTAAATTCACCAGGTACGATGCTAAAATATTGCGTATCGATGGCACGCAGCACGTTTTCCAGTGAGTGGTTGTAGTCGAGGCAAAAAATCATCGGGTTCCAGCGACTGAAGAACACCAGCTGCAGCGCTTCTGCCGTAGTTTTTCCTGCACCCGTCATCGCAATGTTTGTCTTGTGACCGGGTAACTTCTCGCCAGTATTATTCTGACCCGGCGGACTGTCGTGTGCGTTCATGAAGAACAGACCGCCGCTCTCCGTCATCATCGGCATCAGCGCCGCCCCATCTCCAGGCGGATTGCCCTGCGCCTTGCCCGTCGGTGTCGCATGCAGGGAAAAGCCACAGGCCAGGTTAGCCGTCGATTTCGGCATGGAGTAGATCACATCAGCATACCCGGGAAAGAGCGTCAGCCAGGAAACATAGTTGGTACTGGTTGAACGCACGAAACCGGCGTTTTTCGCCAGCATCAGCGCTTGCATCCGGCTGCCATTCTTGACTGCCTCCTCCGGCGTTTCACCAAAAACAATCAGGCTTGACAGGTACTCGCCGAACACCTTTTTACCCTGAGTAACCTCCTGTACGTTGAGCTTCAGCTCATCAGTCTGGTCTGACTCTCCTTCGGTTGAAGCCAGGTCAGACATTTGGGTATTAAGTCGCCGTTTGATACGGTTGCGATCTTCAAAGTGAAATGTCTGCACCAGGCAAAAATCGCACTGCTCCTCCAGTGCCTCATCCCACATACCCGGCGAGGACTCCTCCGGGTAATCGCGCAGATCGTAGGTGGTGGCAAAACGACGCTTCCCGTTGTAGGGACGATTTTCCACGTAGTCATAGGCACCAAACGACGTTTCGCTGTCGATAATGGCATCGCCCAGACAGGTATCGGTTATGAGGACATCCTGCTCAGCGCCATTGAGCAGGAACGAGTAGAAGCGTCCAGTCTGGCTATAAAGCCGTCCTTGACGCTCTTCCATCCCCATCACGGTTATGCCGAAATCGCCCAGCGTTTCCTGAGAGAGCGAAATCAATTCACTCATGCGCTTGATACCATCATCGAGATCGCGGTACTTGAGAATGAGCGCCATCGCGTAGCCAACCTGTCGAAACGACCCGTTTCGCATAGGCTCGGTATAGGTATCGACCAATTCCTGTAATACCGGTAATTCAAGATGGTATTCCTGATCAAGATAAATCCGCGTCTTGAAGGTATAGGTTTGCACCTTCAGGTTATTGCCTTCCTGTTTGCCGATAGCCTTGAAACAATTGTCCAGATACACGAACTCCTTATTCAGGGTGCGCTGATCGCGCGTGTCATGCGGTACGCCCTTGAAACGAAGCAACGCCAGCAATTGAGAGTCTCCCAGGGTACACATTTCAGGGTGAACGTGGTGGCCAAGCCAGGGGAAACGCAGGGGCTTACTCCCCGGCGATAATGCGTTTTTGAATGGAACGCCTTGCATTTTTGTTTCTCCATGCAGAGTGACGAGGGGTCAGCAGCAGTAACCGACCATACTGACGGTCCAGTTTTTTTCGCCGACGCCAGAACCAGAAACGACGAAAAGCCTTATCATCCTTCTGGCAAATCAGCCGCAGGAATATCAGCACCAGAACAGCCGGCAACGCAAACGTCAGCCCCCACCAACCGAGCGTGTAGATCCCGGCAAACAGCGAAATCACGCCACCGACCACCAGAAAAAGAAACGCAAAAACAGGGATGCCGGCAAACATGGCAACGCGGGCCATCCCGTTATGCGTTTCAAATTTAAGGATGTGGTCTTCTTCCATCAGCTGATTTTCCCGCCCCAAATCTGATAGGCCCAGGTCGCGGCCGCTACCGCACCACCCACAGCGCCGATAACGCCAACGTGTTTGACGTAATCCATCGCGGTGGTCTCCATCGAACCGCTCATGCGGGCGATGATCCAGCAGACACCGACATAAACCAGTGAGCCGATGGCGACAACACCGCCGATAATGATGAGCGCCGTCTGGAACTCCCTGGCGAACTTGACGATGGGGTCATACCATACGGCTTCGGCATACAGCGGCATGGTCATCACCAGCAGCGCGTAGAAACGTGCAGGTGTCAACGAGCTAAACAGATTTTTCAACGTCTTCATGCGAGTTTTCCTTATCGACTTCTTTGGTTTCAGATGAGTTTTGTCTTGGCATTCCCTCACGCGGGTATTCACGCAACACATCCCAGGTATCGAATACGGGGGAGGAGCGTCGTATGGCCTCAGGCACTTGCGCCCTGCCCTGTTTGTCTTCTTTGGTACTCGGCACCAACCAGCCGCCATCCGGCGGGGTATACCCGATCCGTTGGACATAGCTGGTTTGTCCGTGATCCTTTTCCGGTTTCAGTCCGGTAGTGAAGTTTCCGCTGTAATAGCAACTGAGCGCCCTTTTCAGGGAGCCTCCACGCTGATAACAGTCGGCAATAATTTTTTCGAAAATGGAAAGGTTGGTACAGGGGGAAAACAATGATTCGGCGGTGACATTAAACTTTGTAAAGTTGGTACTGGTGATTTGCATCAGCCCTACTGAGTATCGCCTTTTTCTGGCCTCTACCTTTCTGACAATATTTAATGCATCTCCTTTACTGGTAGGAAAATAAGAAATCACCCCTTTATCGCCAGGACTTCGCTCATTTTTAGGGATAATTTCGGCAATCGCAAAGGGGTTAAATCCCGATTCTGTTCTTGCTACATCAATTGCCGTATCCGGGTGTACGGTAGCAGCGCATTGCATTGCAACCGCGACAAAAGCAGTGCTTGACAGCATTTCAACCTCAAAAACAATAAATTAAAAACCAAAAACATTATAGCGATTTTCACTGCATTTTTAATATAAATGCAATTACTATGGAAAATCCTATAATCATGAGTGAAAAAATAAGTGACATCTCCTGCAAATGATACTCATTAAGTCGAAAAACAGGGATAACACCAAAAACAACGAAAAGCAGTAAAGTTATCCAAAACGAACCCATTACGTTTAACGAGAAAAAAGTGCCGGCACCAATAACTAAAAAGTGGAATATTACTTTATTCATAACAACTTTCCTGTAAGGGACAGATAACGGGCATAGACTTTCTTTGCGTATTTCAGACGAAACGGCGCGTTAGCATTTTTGAATCCGGCATTATAGGCACCGACAGACTCCCAATTAACACCGTTTGATTAAATGTTCCTTGCAAGGATCCATGCGCCTACATAGATGTTCTGACACGGATTATCAAGCAGGTCTTTTCGGGTAATGCCCATCGTATTTAATACCGGAAACCATGAGGAATTGATTTGCATCAGCCCCACATCTTCACTCACTATTTTTCCTCCTTTTTTGTTATAGCCAATCG
>SMLE01000168.1_pt1 | contig 29506 bp, 24 predicted proteins | sample 2451431 | NCBI scaffold set ML178787.1 | reverse complement strand
ACACCCTGTTAGCGTACCGCTCACAGGGTGGGGGGGACCATCTCATTAAGCCGCTTGGTAACGCAAGTGGAGCACTCACCAGTAGCGGGAAGCGAAAGTTACCACTGCCGACACGGATCTTATGGGCACTCTGCATAACCATAAGATCACAGTGTTAATAAGCAGAAATCATTCAATGAATTGTCACTCTGTAAGCAACCCTTATGGCTTCCTCTGCAACAGAGCAAGTGCACGACGGCTTTATAATGTTACACGGTGTTCCGGCGCCATATCCTCTATAATCTCCTGTTCGAGTTCATATGTCGCGCCATAGATAAGTTCATGCTTTGTTTCTGGATCTAATAAATCTGACTGCGATAAAATTAGCTTGCAGCATTTTTCCATATAATCCAAAAGCCGAATCTCCCCTTTCGCATAGTCACCGTCTTTTCCTTTGCCTACGCATTTATGTACTTCGACGGTAACGGTGCCAGTGTTGTTATTTACTTTTGGTAGCAAGAATGATAATGAATATCCATCAATGTCATCGAGCGTAAGGCAATCAGGCATCAACTCTGGCATCCCCAACGATTCCTTTGATAACTTGTCTGACAAGGATTGACATAATTTAGTATATAGTCTCTCATTAGCACGACGTATGCCGCCGACAGTGAAAAAATTAATGATATGTTCAAGAACCCCTTTGGGGGACATTATCTTATTTTTTTCATCCTCAGATTCAACGCCAGCAGCACATATTGCCATATTACAACACTGACTAATCGTCGCCATATTCATTACCTTAGATAGAGATAGTTATTATATAGAACATAGATTATGTTCTGAGATAAAAATATCCGTAGAAGGCAAAAACCTTATTTGTAGGCAACTATAATGATATTCAGACACACAATAGAGTAATATCCAAATACGCCCCCAAATTTAGTGTGTGTGGCGTATCGACATAAGGAATTTCGCCAAGCAGCGGCGCAGGAAGATGACGTTGCAGCGTCTCCAGATAGTCTTGATGCCAGCGTCCGGTCGGTTGAATATCGTTAGCAATCCACCCCGCCAGCGTCAATCCTGCCTGCGTAACGGCCTGAGCCGTCAGTAACGCGTGATTGATGCAGCCCAATTTGATGCCCACCACCAGAATCACCGGCAATTGCTCGTGCTGCACCCAGTCGGCATACGTCTGCTGCACAGTCAGTGGCGTGAACCAGCCCCCCGCGCCTTCCACCAGCACCCAATCAGCCTTTTCGGTCAAGGCCGCCAGACCGCGCGACATCACCTCGAAATCGATGGGCTGCTGCTCAACCCGGCTCACGATATGCGGCGAGGTTGGCTCAATAAACACCAACGGATTGATCTCATCGTAAGTAAGCGACACGTTGCTGCACGCTTGCAGATGGCAAGCATCTTCATTACGAATACCCTGTGGGGTCATCTCTGCACCGGAAGCTACCGGCTTATAGCCCGCACAGCGATACCCTGCCCGTGCAGCAGTCTGTAGCAATGCGCCGCTGGCGATGGTTTTGCCCACTTCTGTGTCTGTTCCGGTAATAAACCAACGTTTAGTCACGATAAATAATTTCATAAACCAAATGATAACTGAGGGGAAAACCGCCCGGTGCAGCAGGATAAACCTGCGTCAGCGTTTGTAACCGCCGCCGGGTAAGCAAACCGCGCGAACGCTCGCCATGTAGCCAGGTGGCGCCAATCCCTTTCAACGAGTGCATCACATCGCTTACGGTCGCAAAATGGTAGGTCAGCGTGTGCGGGTAGAGCCTATGACGATAAGGGCGACAGGCATCGGCGATTTGTGCCAACGGCAAAAAATCATTGACGCGTTTTGATCCATCCAAGCTCAGCCATGCTTGCGCCAGTTCGCCAAGGGAACCTTCAGCCAGCGTAGAAAACACCACTGCGCCGCCGGGACGCGTGGCCCGATAACAGGTCGCAATCGCACGCGGCAGATCTTCGCACCATTGCACCGCCAGATTGCTGAAGCAAAGATCGATGCTGGCATCCGCTAACGGCAAATGCTCAATATCCCCTTGTACGTAGGCATCTGCACTGTGTTCAGCCACAGCCTGTTGCAACATGCCAGCAGAAAGATCCAAGGCGATCACCTGTTTACCCAGCGCACTCCAGCGTTGACTGAAATGGCCGGTGCCGCAGCCCGCATCCAGTATCCGCTGTCCGGCCAGCGGTAGCGCCAAGGTCATCAGATGCTCACCGCTGGTGCGTTGCAGTTCGGCAAATCGGGTGTAGCGCTGTGCCGCACGACCAAAAGCCTGCGCAATGGCCCGCTTGTTATGCAATTCATTACTCATTGACACCCTCTCCTTGCTCATACGCCACCGAGTGCAAAGCGGCAAGCAGACGGGCGATGTCATCATCCGTGTGGTTGGCCGTCAGCGTAATACGCAGCCGCGCACTACCGGGCGGCACGGTGGGCGGACGCATCGCACTGACCCAGAGTCCCTGTTCACGCAGACGCTGTGCCACGCGCAACGCGGCAGCATTGTCGTCAACAATCAACGGTTGAATGGCACTGTGGGACGGCATCAAGGTAAAAGGCAAATCCCCAGCTCCGGCGCGAAACTGAGCAATATGGCGGCCTAGCCTGTCACGTAGCGCGTCACCCTGCTGAATACAGAACAACGCCGCGCGTAATGCGCAAGCCTGGGCCGGTGGCATGCTGGTGCTGTAGATCAGATGACGGGCAAGCTGCAAGAAATAGTCGGCCACAGATTCGCTGCACAACAGCGCAGCTCCGCTCACGCCAAACGCCTTGCCGAACGTCACGACCAGCAATTCGGGTTTTATCCCCTGTTGCCAGCAACTGCCACGGCCCTGCTGGCCGCACACGCCTATCCCGTGTGCATCATCTACCATCAGCCAGGCGCCGTGTGCCTGCGTCAACGCATGCAGTGCCCCCAGCGGTGCGCTGTCACCGTCCATACTGAAAATACCTTCCGTGACAGCAAGGGTTTCGCCCGGGCAATCCCCTGCCAACAGGCGTTGCAGCGCTGCCGGCTGATTGTGCGCAAAGCGCCGCAGAGTGGCCGGTGACTGGGCGGCAGCTTCCAGTAATGACGCATGGCTGAGCTTGTCCGCCAGAATGCGATCTTGTCCCTGCATCAGGGCAGCAACCACCGCTTGATTCGCGGCATAACCGGAGACAAACAGCAGCGCACGCGGGTAACCCAGCCATTGCGCCACGTCTCCCTCCAACACCGCATGCGCATCGGTATACCCTGTGACATGTCCTGAACCGCCGCTGCCCACGCCATAGCGCGTTGCACCGGTTTGCCAGGCCTCAATAATGGCTGGATGCTGGCTTAAGCCCAGATAGTCATTGCTGGAGAAATTCAGGTAGCGCTGCCCTTGCTGCGTCAACCAACGCCCACCGCCCTGATTAACCATGCGTGAGCGATAAGCATCTTGCTCACGGCGTGCGATAAGCGCCGTATCTATGCGTTTTTGCCATCCCATCGACGTTACACGGCAGCGTTATAGAATTGTTCGGTATCAGCTTCCAGCACCTGCTGCGCCAGCCGCATCTGCTGTTGGTTGTCACCGGCCTCCGTTTCCGTTTGCTGAGGATTGAGACCCAGTTTGCGAAACAGGATCAAATCCTTGTCTTCTTTCGGATTGGGGGTGGTCAGCAGCTTGCAGCCATAAAAAATGGAGTTGGCTCCAGCCATAAAACACATGGCCTGGGTCTGCTCACTCATCTGTTCGCGACCCGCAGACAGGCGCACATGGGAGGTGGGCATCATGATGCGAGCAACGGCGATAGTGCGAATAAAATCGAAAGGTTCAACATCGTCGTTATTTTCCAGCGGCGTACCTTTTACTTTCACCAGCATATTGATTGGCACGCTTTCCGGCGGCGTCGGCAGGTCTGCCAGTTGCACCAACAATCCGGCACGATCACGCACCGTTTCGCCTAATCCGACAATGCCGCCGGAGCAGACTTTAATTCCCGCGTGGCGCACTTTGTCCAGCGTATCCAGTCGTTCCTGATAGGTACGGGTGGTGATGATATTGCCGTAGAACTCCGGCGAGGTGTCCAGGTTATGGTTATAGAAATCCAGCCCGGCGTCAGCCAGTCGTTCCGCCTGATTGCCGTGTAAAGTACCTAACGTCATGCAGGTTTCCATCCCCATTTCCTTGACGCCTTTCACCATCTGTTCCAGATAAGGCATATCGCGCTCATGGGGATTTTTCCAGGCGGCTCCCATACAGAAACGGGTTGAGCCTGCCGCTTTAGCCTGACGCGCGGAATCCAGCACCTGCTCGACCTGCATCAATCGCTCCGCTTCCAGCCCGGTGCGATAACGGGCACTCTGCGGGCAATATTTGCAATCCTCCGGGCAGGCGCCCGTTTTGATGGAGAGCAGCGTGCTGACCTGCACCTGACGCGGATCGAAATGCTGACGATGCACCTGCTGCGCCTCAAACATCAACTCTAAAAACGGTTTATCAAACAGTTGTTGCGCTTGCTCCAGCGTCCAACGAATACGTTCTGCCATAGGGTTGGCCTCTTTGTTCGACAGGGTGCCATGCCGCCAGTGCGACATGAAAATGTGGCGTAAGTGTAAATGACAACGTTATACTGTCAACCACATGAGTGTTAATTTAGTTTACAACACGGTTTATTGATAATGTTGCTTTCGAACGCAGACCTGGAATTTGATCAACGCCATATCTGGCATCCTTACACCTCAATGACACACCCCCTTCCCTGTTATCCGGTAGTAGCGGCACATGGGTATCACCTGCAACTGGACGATGGGAGAGAGTTGGTGGATGGCATGTCTTCCTGGTGGGCGGCGATCCACGGCTATAACCACCCGCGTCTGAACCAGGCCTTGCGGCAGCAAATAGCTCAGATGTCCCATGTGATGTTTGGTGGCATTACACACCCTCAAGTCATCGCGCTATGCCAACGGCTGGTCACTATTACGCCTGCACCGTTGGAGTGTGTGTTTCTGGCCGACTCGGGTTCGGTGGCCGTGGAAGTGGCGCTTAAAATGGCGCTGCAATATTGGCAGGCGCGTGGCGAGCGTCGGGCGCACTTTTTGACCCTGCGTCACGGCTATCATGGTGACACTTTTGGTGCGATGTCGGTGTGTGACCCGCACAATGCCATGCACAGCCTCTATCAGGGATATCTGCCTGAACACCTGTTTGCCGATGCACCACGCAGCCGCTTTGATGGCGAGTGGTATGAGCCTGATATCCAGCCGCTACGCGATATGCTGGAAACGCACCGTCATGATATCGCCGCCGTTATCCTTGAACCGGTGGTTCAGGGCGCAGGCGGAATGCGTATCTACCACCCCACTTACCTCAAGCGCGTGCGCGAGTTGTGCGATAACCACGGTATCTTACTGATAGCAGACGAAATAGCGACCGGATTTGGCCGCACGGGGACGCTGTTTGCCTGTGAACATGCCGATATCGCCCCCGACATTCTCTGTCTGGGTAAAGCGCTGACCGGAGGATACCTGACGCTGTCAGCCACCTTGACCACGCGTAACGTCGCAGACACCATCAGCAACGGCGAAGCGGGTTGTTTTATGCATGGCCCGACTTTTATGGCTAACCCATTAGCCTGTGCCGCCGCCAATGCCAGCCTTGAACTGCTGGCAGATGGGGGATGGCAGCCACAGGTGATGGCAATTGAGCGCCAATTGCGCGCTGAATTACTGCCATTACTGGATGCCGCGTTGGTCGAGGACGTTCGTGTTCTGGGCGCGATTGGCGTACTGGAAACCACACGACCCGTGAACGTGGCGCGCGTGCAACGCTTTTTTGTCGAGCGCGGTGTGTGGATCCGGCCTTTTGGTAAGCTGCTGTATGTGATGCCGCCCTATATTATCTCGCAACAGGCCTTAACACGCTTGACCCGCGCACTGCGTGACGCCGTACAGCGGCCTGAATTGTTTCAATAACGGCGGGGAAAGTCAGCGGGAAAAACCTGTGATCTGTGGCACACCAAATTGATTAGCGCTATGATAATCGCCTCAGCTTATCAGGAACTTCCCATGCGTAATACGACAATCCTTTGCGGGCAGTATTTACGCGCTTTCGCACTTATTTATCTGTGTCTGTTCGCAGGTAATGCGATATCCGCGTTACTCCCGCTGACTATTCCCGGCAGCATTATCGGTATGCTTATCCTCTTTGCTCTGCTGGCTTCGCAGATCCTTCCTGCGCCTTGGGTAAAACCCGGCTGCCATTTGATGATTCGCTATATGGCGCTGCTATTTGTGCCTATCGGCGTGGGCGTCATGAATTACTATGATCTGCTGAGCAAGCAGTTTGGCCCCATCGTGGTGTCCTGTCTTATCAGTACGCTGGTGGTAATGCTGGTCGTCGGTTTTTGCACGCAGTTGATGCAACGCGAACACATCATCACCACGCACGAAACACCCGATGAGGAAGGGAAAAAATAATGTTGTCCAACATCTGGTGGTCATTACCCCTGACCTTGCTGACCTTCTTCGCGGCGCGCAAGTTGGCGATAAAATGCAAAATGCCACTGCTAAACCCACTGCTGGTGTCGATGGCTATCCTGATCCCGGTATTACTGCTGCTCAATATCCCTTACGAAAACTACTTCGCAGGCAGTAAAGTACTGAACGATCTGTTGCAGCCCGCCGTGGTGGCGTTGGCGTTTCCGCTCTATGAACAGCTTCATCAGATCCGTGCGCGTTGGAAATCCATCATCAGCGTCTGCTTTATCGGCAGTATGGCGGCCATTATTTCCGGTACGCTCATTGCGCTGTGGCTTGGTGCCACGCCCGAGATCGCCGCATCAGTGCTGCCTAAATCGGTAACCACGCCTATCGCTATGGCGGTCGCAAGCACCATCGGCGGCATTCCCGCCATCAGCGCGGTTTGTGTGATTTTTGTCGGCATTCTCGGTGCCGTTTTCGGGCACACGCTGTTTAATCGCGTGAGCATTCGCACCAAGGCAGCGCGCGGACTCGCCATGGGCACGGCGTCACACGCGCTGGGCACGGCCCGTTGCGTCGAGATCGATTTTCAGGAAGGGGCGTTCAGCTCCTTAGCATTGGTGATTTGCGGTATCATGACCTCGCTGATTGCGCCTTTTATCTTTCCGCTGCTGGTACAACTGTTTCACTAGCGATGCAGACGGCGCGATAATCGCCGCGCCGTTGCATTCTGCTCGATAATTTGAGATATATCGCGCAGAATGCATCTTGATTTCAATAAGTTCACGTTCGACGAGATAATGATCACGATTTATTGATAGGCTACTTTTTACCCTGACAACAAACAATAATGGCAAAAAGAGTACATCGCTATGCATCCACGCTATCACGCCCCTTTTGCACAACTTTCTGACACACTGCAACACGCCTTGCTACCAATACTTGAACGTCCTGACTTTGTCGGGATGTTGCTTGCTGACGACGTTACGACCCTTTGTACCCAATGCGATCTGACGCCAGAGACGTTAGCCTACGCCTTACTCCCCCTTGCGGCTGCCTGCGCCATTGCCCCTATTTCTCAATTTCAGGTGGGTGCCGTTGCTCAGGGCGAAAGTGGCAACCTCTACTTTGGTGCCAACATGGAGTTCACCGCCGTGCCGTTACAACAAACGCTGCACGCAGAGCAGAGCGCCATAGCCCATGCCTGGCTGCGCCAGGAGCTCGGTTTGACCAGTATCACGGTGAACTACACGCCCTGCGGGCATTGCCGTCAGTTTATGAATGAACTGAACCGGGCGAACACGCTGCATATCCACCTGCCGGGACGCGAACCCGCGCAGTTGCACCACTATTTACCTGACGCCTTTGGACCGCAGAATCTGAATATCACCACGCTGTTGATGGACCCGGTCAATCACGGACGCACCCTGCTCGATGCCGATCTGCTGGCGCAGACCGCGTTGGACGCCGCAAACCGAAGCCATGCGCCCTACAGCAATGCGCTGAGCGGCGTCGCGCTGGAAACCGATCGCGGTACAGTGTATACCGGGCGCTACGCAGAGAATGCCGCGTTCAACCCCAGCCTGCCGCCGCTTCAGGTAGCATTGAACCTGATGAATCTGGCCGGTGAAGATATTCACAGCGTGCGCCGCGCCGCGCTGGTTGAGCCGCGCAATACCACCATCAGTCAGTGGGTGATGTTGCAAATTATTCTGGCGGAAGCCGGGTGTACCGACGTACAGCAGCACTTTATCGACTGATGCAGCGCACAAAAATGATGGATGAACCGGGGAGCATTGACAAAATGTTGTGACGCAAGTCATGTGTAACTATTTTAATTAACATTTTCTTTACATATTTTTTGGGTAATTTAAGATCCGCGCTGTCATGTCGTGTCATTACCCAAATTCGTTTCTGTTACCCGAAGAGTAAGAAAAGTCATGGAATTAGAATACGAAAGCAAACGCGCCCTCTACATCCCTTATGCTGGCCCCATTCTGTTGGAATTCCCTTTGCTGAACAAAGGTAGCGCCTTCACCAATGAAGAGCGTGCCAACTTCAACCTGCATGGCCTGTTGCCTGAAGCCGTGGAGACCATTGAAGAACAGGCAGAACGCGCCTGGCGTCAGTATCAGGAATTCAAAAATGATATGGAGAAGCACGTCTACCTGCGTAACATTCAGGATACTAACGAGACGCTGTTTTACCGCCTGCTGGACGCACACCTGACCGAAATGATGCCGATCATCTACACCCCAACGGTCGGTCAGGCGTGCGAACACTTCTCAGATATTTACCGTCGTGCTCGCGGCTTGTTTATCTCCTATCCGAACCGTGAAAACATCGATGACATGCTGCAAAACGCCACCAAGCAGAACGTGAAGGTGATCGTGGTCACCGACGGTGAGCGTATCCTTGGCCTGGGCGACCAGGGCATCGGTGGCATGGGGATCCCTATCGGTAAACTGTCGCTCTACACCGCCTGTGGCGGCATCAGCCCGGCTTATACCTTGCCCGTCGTGCTGGATGTGGGTACCAACAACCCGCAGCGCCTGAACGATCCACTCTATATGGGCTGGCACCACCCGCGCATTACCGGCGAAGAGTACGATGCCTTCGTGGAAGAATTTATTCAGGCAGTAAAACGCCGCTGGCCGAACGTGTTGCTGCAATTTGAAGACTTTGCGCAAAGCAATGCCACGACGCTGTTAAACCGTTACCGCGATGAAATCTGCTGCTTTAACGACGACATTCAAGGCACCGCCGCCGTGGCGTTGGGCAGCCTGATTGCCGCCAGCCGTGCTGCTGGCACACAACTGCGCGATCAGACGGTCACCTTCCTGGGTGCCGGTTCCGCCGGTTGCGGTATCGCCGAGCAAATTATCGCGCAGATGAAATCTGAAGGTCTGAGCGAAGAAGAAGCGCGTGCCCGCGTGTTTATGGTGGATCGCTTTGGTCTGCTGACCGACAAACTGCCGAACCTGCTCGATTTCCAGAGCAAGCTGGTGCAGAAGAGTGAATTGCTGAGCGAGTGGGACGTTGCCAGTGACTCTATCTCACTGCTGGAAGTGGTGCGCAACGCCAAGCCGACTATCCTGATTGGCGTTTCTGGTCAGCCGGGTCTGTTCACGGAAGAGATCATTCGTGAAATGCACACCCACTGCGCACGTCCTATCGTGATGCCGCTTTCCAACCCGACCTCCCGCGTGGAAGCGCGTCCGGAAGATATTATCCGCTGGACCGACGGTGCCGCACTGGTCGCAACCGGAAGTCCGTTTGCGCCGGTTAAGCACAAGGATACGCTGTTCCCGATTGCTCAATGCAACAACTCCTATATATTCCCCGGTATTGGCTTAGGCGTGTTGGCTTGTGGTGCCAAACGCATTACCGATGGCATGCTGATGGCCGCCAGCCGCGCATTGGCAGACTGTTCACCGCTTGCCAACAACGGTGAAGGGGCCTTGTTACCTGACCTGAAAGACATCCAGGATGTGTCTCGCCGTATCGCGATGGACGTAGCAAAAGCCGCGCAGTTGCAGGGTGTGGCAGAAGTGACCTCCAGCGATACGCTGGCGAAGGCCATTACGCACAACTTCTGGCAACCGCAATACCGCAGCTATAAACGCACCTCGTTCTAAGCGTTTCTGCCACCTGAAACACAACGGCCCCGATAATGGGGCCGTTTTTATTTATGTTGAGCTACGGGCGTAATTTGGGGTCGAGCGCATCGCGCAAACCATCCCCGAGCAAATTAAACGCCAACACGGTCAGGAAAATCGCCAAACTGGGAAACAACGCCACATGCGGTGCCATTACCATATCAGCCCGCGCCTCATTGAGCATCTCCCCCCACTCTGGCGTCGGCGGCTGCGCCCCGAGGCCAAGAAAAGAGAGGCTAGCCGCCGTAATGATCGACATGCCCACACGCATCGAAAAATAGACCACAATCGACGAAAAGGTGCCGGGAAGAATGTGGCGCAACAAAATGGTACGGTCAGATGCGCCGAGGCTACGCGCCGATTCCACGTACGTTTGCTGTTTCAATACCAAGGTATTACCACGCACCAGACGCGCAAAGGCCGGAATGCTGAAAATCGCCACGGCGACAATCACATTGGCCATACCGCTGCCCATCACCGCCACCACGGCAATCGCCAGCAGAATGCCCGGAAAGGCAAACAACACGTCACACAAGCGCATAATCAGCCGATCCCAGATCCCTTCATAGTAACCGGCCACCAGCCCCAACAATGTACCGATGAACATGCCCACCACCACGGACAAGATGCCTGCCGCCAGCGAAATACGCGCGCCGAGCCAATGCAGCGAAGAGGGTCCCTCGTTCAAACGGTCATAATCGAAATAATTTTCCGCATCGAACGGAGCCAGATAAGGCGCAAGCAGCGCCACGGCAATCAGTAACAACACAAAGACGCCCGCCATCACTGCCGTGCGCTGCAACAAAAAGCGTCGCCAAAACTCACCGAACGGAGTGCGGATGGTCGTTTCCCGCAGCAGCGGCAGCGTTGCCAGCACGGCCTTGCGTCGCCAATGTTTCATCGCGGTTCCTTATCGATAGCTAATTGACGGGTTGATTGCCGCATAAAGCACATCCACCAACAGGTTAATTACAATAAACTCCAGTGAGAACAACAGCACTAACCCTTGGATTACGGGATAATCGCGCATCTCCACCGCGTCCACTAACAACCGGCCTAACCCCGGCCAGTTGAACACTTTTTCCACTACGATAGACCCGCCCAGCAAAAAGCCAAACTGAAGCCCCATCATCGTCACCACCGGGATCAGCGCATTGCGCAAACCATGTTTGGTGATGACCAAAAATTCACGGACACCTTTAGCGCGTGCGGTGCGCATGTAATCTTCTTGCAGCACATCGGCAAAAGAGGCACGCGTGAAACGCGCCATCACAGCGGCAACGGCAGCGCCGAGGGTGATTGAGGGCAACACATAGTGACGCCAGCTCTCCGCGCCGACGGTAGGCAACCAGCCCAGTTCAACGGAAAACACCTGCATCAACAGCATCCCCAACGCAAACGATGGAAATGACAGGCCGGATACCGCCAGCGTCACCCCCAGACGGTCAGGCCAGCGATTGCGCCAGATAGCGGAAATCATGCCGATGCTCATCCCGAAGATAACCGCCCACACCATGCTGGTTAAGGTAAGCCAAAGCGTCGGCAGAAAGCGGATGGCAATCTCATTGGCGACCGGGCGTTTAGAAGCCATCGAGGTGCCCAGTTCGCCTTGCAACACCTGAGTAAAAAAGCGCCAGAATTGTTCGTAGAGCGGTCTATCCAGACCTAAATCCTGCCGAACCATGGCAATCACGGCAGCATCAGCCTCACGCCCCGCCATCAGGCGCGCAGGATCGCCTGGCAGCAGGTGTACAAACATAAACACCACGACCAGCACAATCAGCAAGGTGGGGATCATGCCCAGCAGCCGTTTGAGGAAGTAATTCAGCATAACAACATGATTATCCTTCTTGTTTCACTGTCTGGCCTGGTGCTCTCTGCCCCCAGGTTTACAGGCGGCGGCAACACGGAAATGACCAGGTTCTCAGCCGCGTCTATCACCCGGCTGAGAAAAAAACCTGCATCACTTATTGCGCCAAATCAGCCTCATCGAAACTGAATGCGGTATCAGGCATCACGTAGAACCCGCTCAGTTTCTTGTTGTTAGCTGAAACCAGCTGTTCCGTCACCAAAAACGCCCAAGGTGCATCCGCCCAGATTTTGTCCTGCGCGTCTTTGTACAGTTTTTCCTTCTGCGCGCGATCGGTGGTCTTCAACGCATTCGCCAGATCGGCATCCACTTGCTCGCTGCTGTAAAATGCCGTATTAAACAGCGCCGGCGGCCAGGACGCGGTGGCAAACAGCGGTGTCAGCGCCCAATCGGCTTCCCCGGTTGAGGCAGACCAGCCGGTGTAGAACAGGCGCACACCGGTTTCCTTCACGCCTTTGCCTTCCACTTCGGCGGCACGCTGCCCGGCATCCATCGCGGTAACTTGCACTTTAATCCCTACCTGCGCCAGCTGCTGCTGGGTGAACTGCAACACCTTCTGCGCCGTGCTGTGGTTATGCGATGCCCACAGTGTGGTCGTGAATCCATCCGGGTAGCCCGCTTCTTTCAACCGTTCACGCGCTTTGGCCGGATCGTAAGGCCACGGTTGATACTGCTGGGCAAAATCGATGCTCTTTGGCAAAGGTCCCTGTGACGGCACTGCGTAACCGGAGAATGCTACCTTGATCAGCGCGTCTTTGTTGATGGCGTAGTTAATCGCCTGCCGCACCTTGATATTGTCAAACGGCTTTTGCGTGACGTTAAAACTGAGATAGCGGTGCAAAATAGAGGGCGATATCACCACCGCCAACTGGTCATTTTTCTCCAGCACTTTGGCTTGCTCAAACGGCACCGGGAAAGCGAACTGCGCTTCACCCGTCTGGAGCAGCGAGGCACGCGTGTTGTTATCCACCACCGGACGCCAGGTAATACTGTCGAGCTTGGGCAGCCCCGCACGCCAATAACCGGCGAATTTCTCCACTTTCACATAGTCCGTCTGGTTCCAGGTGACAAACTTGTAAGGGCCGGTGCCCACCGGGTGAAAACCAATCTCCTTACCATATTGCTGCAACGCGGCAGGCGAAATAATCACCGCCGCAGGGTGTGCCAGGTTGTTAATAAAGGCCGAGAACGGCTGTTTCAGCACGATTTTCACCGTCTGCGGATCCACCACTTCCGTTTTGGCAATCACCTTGAACAGGTTATAACGTTTTAGGCGATTTTCTGGATTGCTGGCGCGATCGAGGTTCACCTTCACCGCCTGTGCATTAAAATCGGTGCCGTCATGAAATTTCACACCGGTATGCAGTTTGATGGTATAGGTCAGATTATCGTCGCTGACCTGATAACTTTCGGCCAGCACGTTGACTAACTTCATGTCCTTATCGAAACCAAACAGCCCCTGATAGAATGATTTCGCTACCGTTTGCGACAAGGTGTCGTTGGCATCATAGGGATCGAGCGTGGTGGAGTTGGATGCCACGGCAATTACAGCATCTTTCGCCGCCCACGCAGGTGCTGCCGCCACTGCCAGCGCCCCCGCACGTTTGGCAGTGAGCAGATTAACGCGAGTCAAAAGTGTCATTGTGGTCGTATCTCCCTGTATCCTCTGTCAATAAGCACCCGCAATCGCATGGTGGGCCACATAGTGCCGTTCACCCACCTCAATCAGCGGTGCGATCGTGGGTTCATCGCCCAGCGCCCGAACAGGGCTGGGTATATCATCCGCCAGCAGTGCATGGCGGTGATGGCGGCGGCCCGGATCGGCGATCGGTACTGCAGCCATCAGTTTGCGGGTATAAGGATGTTGAGGATTCTCAAACACCGCCTGACGCGGGCCGATTTCCACAATCTGTCCCAAATACATCACAGCAACACGGTGACTGATGCGCTCCACTACCGCCATATCGTGAGAAATAAACAGGAAAGCGATACCGTATTCCTGCTGCAATTCCATCATCAGGTTGACGATTTGTGCACGGATAGAGACATCCGCGCTGACACCGCCTCATCGGCGATCACCACTTTGGGGTTTAGCGCCAGTGCGCGCGCAATGCATATGCGTTGCCGCTGCCCGCCAGAAAACTCATGCGGATAGCGTCCGGCATGTTCTGGCAATAGCCCCACCCGCTTGAGCAGTTGCGCCACCCGCACTTCAGCAGCCTGCTTATCCATCACCTTGTGGACCAACAGCGGCTCCATGATCGAGAACCCCACCGTCAGTCGGGGATCCAGCGACGCATACGGGTCCTGAAAAATCAGTTGAATATTGCGGCGTATCCGGTGCAGCGCCTCGCTACCCAGACCTTCAATGCGCTCACCGGCGAAGGTAATCGTGCCGCGCTGGCTCGGCACCAGTTGCAGCAAGGCGCGCGCAGCCGTCGATTTTCCACAGCCGGACTCCCCGACCAGCGATAGCGTCTCACCGGGATAAAGATCGAAACTGATGTGCTCCACCGCATGTACCTGATGGGTAACGCGGTTGAATATTCCCCGGCGCAGCGGAAATCGCGTGACCAGATCGCGCACTTGCAACACGGGTGTCGACGGTTCGGGTAGACTCGCCGGTGTCCGGCTGGCCGAGGCTTGCGGGGCAATCGCCTGCCCCTGGGCATCGGTGAGATGCAGTGAAAACGGTACCGGTTCGCTACGCCCGCGCATCTCGCCTAGCGTCGGTACGGCCGCCAGCAATGCACGGGTATACACATGCTGCGGCGCGGCAAATATCTCGCTCACCCCGGCGGTTTCGACATAGTGGCCGTTATTCATCACCAGCACGCGATCGGCCACTTCTGCTAACACGCCCATATCATGGGTGATGAAAATCACGGCCATCGCCATTTCGCGCTGCAATAGCTGAATCAGTTGTAAAATCTGTGCCTGAATAGTGACGTCCAACGCGGTGGTCGGTTCATCAGCTATCAGCAATGTTGGCTTACAAGAGAGCGCCATGGCGATCATGATACGCTGGCGCATACCGCCGGAAAGCTGGTGTGGATAAAGACCCAGCACGCTTTTCGCTTCTGGAATTCTGACCAGATCGAGCATGCGCAACGCTTCTGCCTTCGCATCTCGCGCAGACATGCCTTGGTGCAAACGGATGGACTCGGCAATCTGCTCTCCGACTGGAAACACCGGATTGAGCGAGGTCATTGGCTCCTGGAACACCATCGCCATGTCCGCACCGCGTAAACGACGCATCTCACGCTGGCTGGCCATTGTGACATCCAGTATATGACCGTTACGGCGGCGAAACAGCATCTCACCGTGATGAATATCACCCCCAGCCTGCTCGATCAAACGCATAATCGCTAACGCCGTGACCGATTTTCCAGAGCCAGATTCACCGACGATCGCCAACGTCTCACCGCGAGCAACCGTCAACGAGAGATCGTGGATCACTGATACCGGCTCCCGCTGCGCGTGAAAACGCACGCCGAGTGACCGCACTGACAGAATCTGCTGTTCCGGCAGAATCAGTGTAGTATCAGCCGCTTCACGCACGGGCGCATGGGATATCATGAACGGTTTATCTCCTTGTTTAACGTGTAGCGGAATCAGTCCGTTTGAAAAACGGTTTTAGTTTTATTTAGCACACTGAGGGCGGTTTAGCATAAAACTGCCGTGCAATGAATAAAATATGTCTCTTATAACATTGCGTTACAGCACATAATCAATCCGTCTATACCTCATGAGACTTAAAGGGTGCTACTCCCTGATGATGCGCTTTACTGCCATAGCCTTGACGTTGTCACATTAACCCGCAGGGTGTTCTCTGACATAATAGCGTTCACTTTGCTGGCGTAATCCCAGTGCACCGTATCGCGTTTTGCCCGATCTCCCGACGCAAAGGCGTCGGCAAATGGAGTCATCATGGAAGCATTTACCTCAGGTTTACTCGCGCTTGAGCAAGCGCTGCAACGTATGCTGGCGCTGGTTTCACCGCTGGCGCAGACCGAAATCGTCTCTCTTGAACAGGCTGCGGGCCGCATTACCGCCACCGATATTACCTCCCCTCTTGACGTGCCCGCATTTGCCAATGCCGCGATGGATGGCTATGCCGTACGCATGGCCGATCTGGCACAGGGTGATGCACTACTGCCCGTGGCTGGGAAAGCCTTTGCTGGTAACCCGTTCGTGGGTGACTGGCCCGCAGGAAGTTGTATCCGCATCATGACCGGCGCACCGGTTCCGCCGGGGACAGAGGCGGTTATCATGCAGGAATATGCCGAAGCAGAGGCTAACGGCGTGCGTTTCACGCATCCGGTGAAGGTGGGGCAAAATATCCGTCTGGCAGGGGAAGACATTCAGCGCGGCGCGCGCGTCCTACCGGCAGGCAGCGCATTGGGGCCAGCCCGTTTGCCGCTGCTGGCATCGCTGGGCGTGGCTGATGTCACCGTGATACGCCGTCTGCGCGTGGCCCTATTTTCTACTGGCGATGAGTTACAGCGTATCGGTCAGCCATTACAGGCAGGGCAAATCTACGACACCAACCGTTTTGCGGTACGCCTGATGCTGGAAAAACTGGGCTGCGATATTCTCGATCTCGGCATCATCCGCGACGATCCGGTAGCCCTGCGCGACGCGTTTCAACGCGCCGACAGTGAGGCCGATTTGGTCATCAGCAGCGGCGGCGTTTCGGTGGGAGAAGCCGATTACACCAAACAGATTCTGGACGATATTGGCAACATCCATTTTTGGAAGTTGGCGATCAAGCCCGGCAAGCCGTTCGCCTTCGGCAAACTGCGTCAGGCCTGGTTCTGCGGCCTGCCCGGTAATCCGGTCTCTGCTGCCGTCACCTTCTATCAATTGGTGCAACCGCTCATCGCGCAGCTTTCCGGCCACAGCCACTGGCACTTCCCGCCGCGCCAGCGAGTAAAAGCGGCCTCGGCATTGAAGAAACCCCCCGGCCGCCTCGATTTTCAACGCGGTATTGTTAGCCGAAACGATCACGGTGAGTTGGAGGTCAGGGCCACGGGCCATCAGGGCTCGCACATCTTCAGCTCATTCAGCCTTGGCAACTGCTTTATCGTATTGGAAGCCGAGCGCGGTGCGGTCGCCGCCGGAGAGTGGGTAGAAATCGAACCTTTCAATGCACTGCTGGGAGAGTAAGAATGTCAACCACCGCCCCCGAAGCACCAGAGAGTGAGGATGTGCTTAGCCACAGCGAAATGCTGCGCTACAACCGCCAGATTATGCTGAAAGGCTTCGATTTCGATGGGCAAGAAGCGCTGAAAGCGGCCAGCGTACTGGTGGTGGGGTTAGGCGGCTTGGGTTGTGCCGCAGCACAGTACCTGGCAGCGGCGGGTACAGGACATCTGACGCTGCTGGATTTTGACACCGTTGCGCTTTCCAACCTGCAACGCCAGGTTTTGCACCGCGATGCGCGTATCAACATGGCGAAGGTCACCTCTGCCGCTACGGAACTGGCCGCGATTAATCCCCATATTTCACTCGAGTGCATTAACGACGCTCTGCCAGATGAAGCCTTGCAGGCACTGGTAAACCGCCATCAGGTGGTACTGGATTGTACCGACAACGTAGCGATACGCGATCGTCTTAACCGCTTTTGTTTTCACAGCAAAACGCCGCTGGTTTCTGGTGCCGCCATTCGTATGGAAGGTCAGATCAGCGTGTTTACCTACGGTGAACAAGAGCCCTGCTACCGCTGCCTGAGCCGACTGTTTGGTGAAAACGCGTTAACCTGCGCCGAAGCAGGGGTGATGTCCCCGCTGGTTGGTATCATTGGTGCCTTACAGGCGATGGAGGCGATCAAACTGCTGGCGCATTTTGGCGAACCGGCCGTCGGTCGCTTAGTATTGTATGACGCCATGACCACACAGTTTCGCACGATGACGCTACCCAAAAGTCCACACTGTGAGGTGTGCGGACACTGATCTGGCTACGGTAGCGCGGGTTCCCCCCCATAGGTTGAGCACATTTTTGCTTAGCAGCTATTCTTCTATGGTATTGAGTTATCAGACTTGAAGCAGTCACCCAAGGGTGCCAGAGTATTACATACCCGTCATACTTCAAGTTGCAGATGCGTTGGCTACGTTCACTCACCCGAATCACTTACCTAAGTAAGCTCATCGGGGTTGCTTCACTTGCTGCCTTCCTGCAACTCGAATTATTTAGGGTATAGGTATTTTGCGTCAAGGTTGCGAAATAACATCCTGATGAGGAATGACTAGAGGGGAATAACGCATGAGCAACGCATTTTTGCAGGCTATCAAGGTTCGCCGTTCCATATAGGCCATCGGTTCACATCTGCCGATTTCTGAAGATAAAATCACCGAGATCGTCACTACAGCAGTCAAGCAGAGCCCGTCATCTTTCAACTCGCAAAGCTCTCGCGTCGTGATTCTGTTCGGCGCACAGCATAAGAAACTGTGGGATATCGTCAAACATCAGCTCCAAAAAATCGTGCCTGCGGATGCTTTTGAGCCCACCGAAAAAAAACTGGCCTTATTTGCTGCGGGCGCCGGGACTGTGCTGTTCTTTGAAGATACTGACGTGATCGAGACGTTGCAAAAGCAGTTCGCGCTTTATGCAGACAACTTCCCTATCTGGTCTGAACACGGCACCGGTATCGCGCAGTTCGCCGTCTGGGCCGCTTTGGCACAAGAAAACGTCGGTGCATCACTACAGCACTACAACCCGCTGATTGATGACGATGTGAAAAAAGCGTGGAATTTGCCTGCGCAGTGGAAACTGCGGGCGCAGTTACCGTTCGGCTCCATTGAGCAACCGGCCTCAGAGAAAACCTATATTGATGACGAAACCCGTTTTCGCATTTTCACATAAGGAATAAACCGCACACACGTTCAGGGGCGTATTTACGCCTCTGAATCAGCGCGGAGCAAACACCTCAATGGCTTTCTGTTCAATGGTAAAATGTGCCGGAGTGCGGCCAATCAGCTCACCGTCCGCGTTGATATCGTGCGGCCGTCGGGTGTTCAGTATCAACTCTGTCGTGGAAAAAGCCCGCACCTGACGCCAACGCCCTTGAGTACCACGGCGTAGAAATGGGATCAGCGCAACCATCTGCCACCAATGGGTCACTTCAAGGCTGTAGACATCAAGCAGCCCGTCATCTGGCGCGGCACGCTCTTCTACCGCCATACCGCCACCATAAAAACGCCCGTTACCCACTGATATTTGTACCGTTCTGACACGTTCAGCCGTGCCTTCATGAACAATTTCCGCACGAAATGGCCGACTTTGGCGCAACAGCTTACAGGCAGCCAGCGCATAGCCGAGCGTTCCCCAGCGTTTTTTTGATTCAGCTGTCAGTTCACGCGCCAAAGCAGCAGAAAAACCGATACTGGACACGTTAAAGAACAGGTGACCGTTCACCTTTCCTAAATCTACAGCTCGACGGTGACCAGCAACGATAACAGAAATGGCATTTTTCAGATCGAAGGGGATACCCAGCGTGCGAGCAAAATCATTGGCCGTTCCCAGCGGAAGCACTCCCAGCGGCAATCCTGTCGCCACCAAGCCCGAAGCGGCCGCGTTCAGGCTGCCGTCGCCGCCCCCGACGATGACACTATCGACGCGATCGGCATAATGCTCGATCAATTCGCTATAGGTCATCGTTAGGTCTGCGTTGGGAACGATCACCCGCAGTCCCTGCGCCGTCAGTTGAGCCAGCGCCTCTTTGCGTGCGCAGTCGCCCTTCCTTGATTTTTCATTAATCAACAACAAGGCAGTGGCGGGTTGCTGTTGGCTTGTCAGCATCGGCGGCATGATTGTCTTTCCCGTATGGCGTGCCTAAATAACCCTCGATTTAACCATAGGATAAATCGCTCGCTCAACCCCTCTTGCCTAAGGCGACATTAGTCTACAAAACATGACATTAAATGGCTTTCGACTTTCGCTTGAGCAACATTGGAGGACGTGCAACAGAAATGACACGCCTGTTTGCCGTTTTGTCTGGCGACTGCTTAACTTCAGTTAGCTGCATCTATCATCTTGATGCATAATCAGCGGCGTCCTTCACTCCCGCACAGAACACTATGAGGGTACAGCTTTGCGTGTAGATCTAATGACAAGCGCTGTATGGTTAAATAAAACACGAGCAGCCATGTTGTTCACTGTCATGCTACTGACCGCATTTCTGATCATCAATTGGACCAGTTTTAAAGTGGCTCAACAGTCGCTAGAGGCGGAGATCAAAGAAAATACCCTGCCGCTCACCAGCGACAATGTCTATTCAGAAATTCAGCAGGACCTGCTGCGCCCTATTTTTATCTCCTCGCTGATGGCGCACGATACCTTCGTGCGCGACTGGGTGATGGAGAATGAATCCGATCCGCAAGCCATGATCCGCTATTTGCGTGAAATCGATAATCGCTTCGATACCATTTTTTCCTTTTTTATTTCTGACAAGACCAAACGTTATTACGATCCACAGAGGGTTTTAAAAACCATGTCAGAGAGCGTTCAAGAAGATCTGTGGTATTTTCAGGCGCGCGAACTTTCGGATGAGCATCCTTATCTGATTGACGTGGGGCACGATCCGGAAAAACGCGACCGCCTCGATATCTTTATCAATCACAAGGTCAAAGACTACAACGGTAATTTTATCGGCATTGCTGGCGTCGGTATTTCAGTTGAAAAGGTCAAACATCTGATAGAAAAATATCAGGAACGTTATCGTCGAACCATCTATTTTACGGATAAGAGCGGTCAGGTGGTGTTACACGGTGATGATTTTCGCAATGCGCTAAATATCCACCAGCAGCCAGAATTATCTGCCCTCGCGACAGCCATTTTGACCAATCCAAGCGGCAGATATCAATATGATGACGACGGTCCGGTATTTCTCAATACGCGCCTGATTCCCGAATTTGACTGGTATTTGATGATTGAACAACGTAGCCATCCCAGTGAACATCGGCTGTGGATTACGTTGATGAAAAATCTGGGCGTCAGCCTGGCGGCAAGTCTGCTGTTTCTGTTTTTGCTGTGGTTAACCATCGGCGGCTACCAACGCCGCCTCGAACGTATGGCCACCACGGATAAGCTGACCGGTGTGATGAATCGCCAGGCGTTTGATTATTTTTTCAAACGCCTACGTGCAATGCGTTTTACTCATCGCAAACCCATGTCAATCCTGATCCTGGATATCGATCATTTTAAACGGGTTAATGACGCCTACAGCCACGGTGTGGGCGATTTGGTGCTGCAAAATATCGCACAGCTTCTGCTTCAGGCGATCCGCAGTTCCGATCAGGCGTGTCGCTGGGGGGCGAGGAGTTTGTGGTGTTACTGGATGATTGTACGCTGGAGAATGCGCTGCAACGGGCGGATATTCTGCGCCGCGCAGTGGAAATCGCCGAAGTGTCATACCAGAAAGAAAAAATCCACATCACCATCAGCGTGGGCGTCACCCAGTATCGCGAAAATGAGAACCTGGATACCTTTATCAATCGCGCCGATATTGCACTGTATCGCGCCAAACAACTCGGCCGCAACCGGGTAGAAAGTGCGGACAATAACGCAGAGCGCCATCGCCGCAACCCATCACTTTAAAGCTGCATACTGGTCAGCAGCACGGTCATGATAACAATGCTTATCATGATCGATGCTGAGTTGGCAAAGCTGGCGACCACGGATAAATTGCCGCTAAAGCGCGACGTAAATATCGGTGACAACGAAGAGAGCGGCGCAAACACTACCACCGCCAACACCTGACGGATCTCCAGCGGCAGGGGCGTGAAGAAATAGAACAAACAGGCAAACGCCGCCGCCGAACCGTAGCGCAGCAGCAGTATGGTCAACACGTGTTTCAACTGCGAGCGTTCGATATTGATCTCCAACAGCATGCCGATAATCAACATCGCCACAAAGGGGTTGGCATTGCCCAGCGTGGAGACCACCAGGGTTATCTGAGGCGGCAAATGCCATCCCATCAACGCGGCAATCATCAGGAACACATAGACATCAAACGGCACGGATGAAAACAAGCGTTTGATAATGTTAAGCCAACCGGAGCTTCTGCCGGTTGCGGCCGACGCCGCAGCAAAGCTCCCCCCAGTGCAGATGACCGAGTTACCGGCATCGAACAGGCACGTCGCCACAATACCAACTGGCCCGAGAAAACTCTGCACATAGGGCAACGTAAAACAGCCAATGTTATAACCGGGCGAGTTGATCATGTAATACGCTTTCAGCCCTTCCGGGCGACGGCGGCCAATCATATAGCCAATACCCAACAAAAGCAGATTACAGCCAAGCCCAAACGCCACCAAAATCAACAGCGAGTGATCGACCTGAAAACTGGCAAAACCCGTGATGACGGCGGCTGGCAACGTAAAATTCATCATCAGCTTGGATAACGCCGTTCCGCTTTCCGGCTGCAACACTCCCCGCTGTTTTAATTGATAGCCAATAATAATAACCAGAATAAATGAAAACGCTTTTATCAGAACATCAACCATCTCTTATCCCCGAAAACGGACCGCACCGCATCAGACTTGAGCAGGGCTAAATGCAGCAGCAGTGGAGGCGTAACAATACCATTGTCCGCTACGCCAGTAATGAGGGATATCATGACAATCGTCGTTGATGAGCACAAAAAAGCCAGAGACGTCAACGATCGGCATCACAACGATGCTAAAAGCAGCAAATGCTCTTTAACTGAAACACCAGCGATGCGGGCGTTCAGTGCGTTTCAGGCCGGGTCTGCACCCAAAATGCGTGAATCAAACCCGGAATATAACCCAGCAATGTCAGTACGATATTAAGCAAAAACGCCAGCCCTACCCCTTTCCCGAGTAACACCCCCAACGGCGGAAGAAGAATGGTTAACACAATACGCCAGAATCCCATGGTCACCTCCGCTATAAGTCAAAAGGAACGAGTCATCCGTTCCTTTTGAGCCTAGTACAAAGTAAACACACTGACAATTACGGTACTTTCCAGCCCTTTTTTCGCGACAACCGAATACCATAGCGCAGGTGCCCATTGACATGGGCGATCAGTTTCTATTGAAATAGAAATAGCCATGCGCATTGGAAGAGCTGTTGCCACCCAGCCACGAGCTGTTAACAATAGAAAAGCGCTGACTCACCCCTCTAAAAATAATTTCATAAGACGCCGTAAAATAAGACTCATGATTCGCCCAGCATGAGCCTCTTAGTATGGGACCTTGTATCAATCCCACTCGCGTCAGCGCCACAGAAACGGACGCATTTGATAATCTCACCGTCTCTTTTTTCTCATTAAAGCCATCAATTCCAGTGAAGACGGCTATACTCATCGGCGATATTAGCGTTTTATTACCAAATTCCCCCACTTTCAGATAGATGTCTCCCGCACCGCGCCAGTCAGTATTGCTACCTAGCCAGGTTGTTCTACAGTAGGACGCGTAGGTACCATCGCTATACGTGGTGCCAACCTGGGCCACTCCTGACGCAAAATCTTTAACATGCGCAATGCCAGCAGAATAAATGGTCACATTTTTGGTTGACTCCGTCTTTAATGAACCATACCCCTGAGCCACCACAGACAGCGTCGCCGCTTTGCCCCAGAAATTAGCCGTTGGCGTAATCGTCGTGATTTGGGGGCCCGTCAACAACGCAGCTGGTTTGTCGTGCCAATACCGCGCCAGAGGCATCTTTGAGAGAAATTTCGACACTCCGGGTTGTGCTGAACTCATTGGCGTTATCCACATTCCAGGGGACTGACATGTTGTCATCAGTAAACAACGGGAGCCAGGCACCACTGGTATTACTGCTCCCGCTGGAAATGTAGGATACCGTGCCGACACTCAGTAAGGGACGGGAGAATACCAACACATCGTGGTAACCAGTACTTGCATGATAAAAATCGTTTGCCAATACGCTGAGGGTAAGACGGGTTTGGCCTTTACTCACGACGCCCTGAACAACGCCCGCCTCAGATAGATTGATTACACCGCTGTTGCTGGATTGCCAGAGGATGTCAGCGTCCGAAGGCACCGCTTGCTCCGGAGCCTGAAGCGTAAAGTCTTCTTCATCCGTAGTGCTTACTTCTGCTGTTGCAAAACGGATACTTAACGTTCCCTTATCAAGAATATAGGCGACTGAAACTTCACTGGGTCTGAACTGTTCCGTTTCCAGTGTCCTCACCGTTATCAGGGTATTGCCAGGACGCACGGCGGTAAGAATCCCCTCGCTGTTAACGGTCACCACCCCCGGATCATTGCTGCCATACTGTGCTACCAACATGGTCTGCGCATCCGGATTACCGAATCGTGCAGCAACGGAATGGGTTTTACCGTCTGACCAGGCCGCATTGATCGGATTGCCATCGCCAACGCTGATCAGTGGATCGGCTTTGGTCACGGTCAACCGGTAGCTTCCCAGCGCGGGGTTGTATTGCGCATTGCCTGGCATATACACTGAAATTGTCGTTTCCCCTGATTTTAGCAGGGTAACAATCCCCGTTGAGCCATCAATAACGGCAACCCCCTCATCGGTGCTAGACCACTGTTGCGACATGCCATCTGGCAGTCCCTCAACAGGTTGAGACTCGGTGAAATTCCGCGTAAAGACCACCTGCTGATTCGCATTTGCAAAACGCAGTTCAGGCGTCACAGCACCAACGACAATAGTGATACCGGCACCGATTGGGATACCGTCTGCCTCGGCCGTTAGCGTTACCTGTCCTTTAGCCATTGAGGTTGCTCGCGACTGGTAGCTACCATTGCCATTATCCGTTACCGCGCCGATAGTGAAGCCGCTCAACGCCTCCGCGCCACTGATCGTCACGACCTTACCTGAAATGGGGTTACTGTATTGATCTGCAAGGATGACGGTCAGGTTGGCAGCGTCTATACCGTTAGAGCCCAGCATGGTTCTGTCACTACTGAACGTTGACCGAGTGTCATCTATGGCTCCGGCGATCACCGTCACCGGATCGGCTTGCAGACTGTTCTCCTCATCCAGATGCACCGTCATATGCAATACACCAGCTGTCTGGCTCTGCACTTGCGTGGTGGCAATTCCGTCCTCATTGGTGCGAGACGTTGGCGCAAAGCTGTTTGCCTGCCCGCTCAAGTGCCATGAGACAACCACCCCCGCCAGCACATTGCCATGAGCATCCGTTACTCGCGCGCTGTAGGTCACGCCCTGCGCATCTCCGGCGGTAAAACTGGTGGTGTTCGCTGTAACCTCAGAAAGACGCCAGCTGCCGGTGTCACCCGTTACGGACAACATTCTGCTTTCGCTAAATGCCGAACCGTTGACCATGACGGACAGTAAAGCGTTACCGGCGCGCTCGCCGGACACCATGATGCGGTAATCTCCGTCAGACACTTCATGACTCGCGCCCAGACTTACCGTATTGTTATCGCTAACGCCGCTGACTGACTGTCCCGCTAATGCATTACCGTGTTTGTCTCGCAATAACAGACGCAGCGTAGCCGTTGTCTGGCCCGCAATGATGGTCTCAGGTTCAAGCGTTAATTGAGAACCGGGTTCATCCGCTGCCGCTGCGCTAAACATCACATCCGGGGCCGCTGTTGCCCCTGACGGCAGGATGGCGCTTACCTGCGCCGCGCCAACCAGCATGCGTGTGAGCGTTACCGAGGCACTGCCGTTATCGTCAGTGTGTGTCATCGGCGCGTCCAACGCGCTACCTTCATTGGCGCTCCAGGTAACCGGTATCCCGGCGCCAAGTGCATTTCCATGACCATCCACTAAGGTAGCCGTGTAAGTCACCCGCTCTCCCACCACTGCTGATGTCGGAGTGACGACTATTTCGCCCTGTATAGCAGCGGTGCTGTTATCCGCCTTCACGGTGAGGCTACCTTGCTGATTCAGCGTGACACAGTCAACGACCGCCGATATCGTTGTCATTCCAGCGCGATTTCCGGTGACCATTGCGATATACACACCGTTGGCGACTTCAGTAAACATCCCGGTAGATATCAACAGTTCGGGCGTGTAGGTCAGCGTGATCCGATCGCTGAGATTCCCCAGCAGATTACCTTCAGTATCCCGCGCCACAACCCGCACGGTGGACTGCTCCAGCGCAGCCACGATGGTGCCAGGAGTTACCATTAGCACCGACCTGTCTGTCGCTACAGCACCCGCACTGAAGGTCACCAAACTCTCAGCCGTAACGGGCTGCGCTCCGCCTAACACCGCCGAGACAGTACTCTGCCCAGCCTGGGTGCTGGTCAGTGTGATTTCCACTATCCCCTCATGATTAGTATGGCTGAGCGGAGAGGCTAACGTTCCAAGCGAACTTTGCCAGCCCACCGCAACACCTTCCAGTGCCGTATTGCCATTTTGATCTTGAACCTGCGCCCGCAACCTGATGGTCTCAATACCGTCCGCTTTAGCGGTGGTCGTGCCGATCACGGTCACTGAGGTAAGCAGCGCTGTACTTTGGTTAGCCAATAGCCCCAATTCAGCCTGTTTGACGACATCGTTGCTGGTTGCAGTCAGCGTCCAGCGACCTTCCTGCCTGCCAGTGACCAGCGCCTGATATACGCCGCCCCCCAACTCCGTTGCACTAAATGTAATACTGGGTTCATCCGACGCCCAGCGCACTGTCTGACCCAGTACCGGATTATCCCAGGTGTCTCTCAGTGTGAGTTGTGCGGTGGCAGCACTTGCGCCATCAGCCGTGATCGACTGCGGATGAACATTTAACGCACTGTGTTCAGCCACAGCGTCCCCTGATTCGAACTGCACCTGAGCATTGTCGCTGTTACCGTTAAACAGCATTGCAGTCACCTCGGTCGCGCCAGCTTGAGTGCCTGACAGCATGACCGAAGCATTTCCCAACCCATCCGTCTGTGCCACCGTTGCGTTAAGCTGATTATTGCTGCTACGCCAGGCAATACTGGTCTCGGGTACCGGCTTGTTATGCCCATCGACTGCCGTTGCCGTTAGCATCACACCACTTTCTCCAGCAATGGCCGTGGGGGATGCCGCACGTAACGACACGGTTGCATTATGCGTATCAGCAAACGCATTAAGTGGCAACGTTTGCATCTGCCCATTATCCAACGTCGCTCGGACCTGGATCGCGCCCGCCTTCAGCGTCCTCAAGATGGCAAAGACGCGTCCTTGCTCATCGGTTTGCCCTTGAGTTGGCGTAATAGTGGCTCGATTATCAGCGTCAAAATTGACGCTGACTCCCTCTAGTGGATTACCTTGCGTATCTTCTACCCTGACGGTGACCGTAGCGCGATCGGTCGTATCAGCAACCAGCATTGGGCGATCGCTGGACAAAAGCGCGATCGTGCTATTGTTGCGATCCCCATCGAACGTAATCGGAGACGCCGTGTGTGTCGACGCATTGCTGGAAGCGGTCACCGCGACGGCAAACGCCTGGGTGCTGGTAATGCTGGTTTGTGCAATCCCATCCGCATTAGTGCTGCTTTGGCGCTGACTAAAACGTACCTGGTTGCTATCCCGGTCTGAATGCCAATCAACCGCCACGTTGGACAACAAGTTCCCATTACTGTCCTTAACGTTGGCACTGAAGATCACCGGGGTGCGGCCATCCGCAATATAAGGACCTGATGCGGGTGTGACAGCAACGACCTGCGCTGAGGCGTTGTTCCCGATAAAGACGGTCTCTTTCGTCGTCCGCTGTCGATTGACCTCCGCAGTTACCCGAGATATGCCCGCCATCGTGCTGAGTAGCGTCGTCTCGACGATACCCTGAGCATCGGTGTTCACTGATGATGCCGCCACAACCGCGCCGTTATCAGCGCTGAACCCTACGGCAATATTTGCCACTGGATTTCCTTGTGCATCATTCACTTGAGCGCGAATGGCTTTCAGCGTTTTGCGATCAGCAATGCTGATTTCGGGGAAAACTGACAGATCGGCATCAGCGATATGAGCCGTGCTGCTATCAGACACAAAATTGATGTCAGCCCGTCGATGACTGTCGCCCACCGTTGCAGTTAGCGAACTGCTGCCAGCCCGAATACTGGTGACCAACACAGTTGCCTCTCCATTACTGTCCGTCAACACACTCTCGGCAACAATCGCTTGATTTGTCGCTTGCAGGCTGACGCGCACGTTTGGTACGCGGTTCCCTTCCGCATCAGAAACAATCAGATGAATGCTATTCTGTACATTGCCATCGGCAAGGGCACCGTCGGTGACCACGTTCATCGCTTCGATACGCGCGGTGAGGCTATTCGCAACCACTGACACGTTGGCGGACGCAAAACGGGTGCCACGCGCTGATGGCGTGATGGTAAACGCCTCAGGGTATGTCCCAGCTGTCAGGGTAGCAACGTACTCACCGGCTGTTTGACGAATGAAGGGCGTTAAGGTTGTATCGCTGCTTGCGCGATTGATTCCTACCTTCTCCACGCTGATTTCGCTGTCTGAGACATCAACCGGAGTCCCCTCGCGATCGTTGATGTTGAGTACCAACTGTTGTTGCGCGGTGCCGTCGGCGGGAAGGCTGATATTTTTGGGCGTTAATGTGCTGCTCTCTGCGTAAATAGCCGCCTGAGTGACCAAAACCTGGGTATTGGCCCGCGAGGATTGATTGCCGCGCTTGTCCATCGCTACGCCTGTAATGGTGTAGCTGTTCCCCCCCTGGGCGGATTGATAATGAGGCAGTATTACGATGTAATCATCATCACTTTCTGGCACAATGAGTCCGCCAGCAGCCATTAGCGTTGGCGCAGACCAGTCAATGCGGGCTAATCCGTATTTACTTTCCACTGTAACATACAGTGATTTTTTCTCCCTGGCAAAACCAGTAACCAAATTAGCCGTTTGCAGAGAAATAACATCGTTCTTACGATATTCCAGGATGATATTGTTATTGCGATCGACCAGATCATAACGACTCCCAGCCAACTGACGCATCGCGCCTACTGCATCCGGATCGATTTGCTGGCACCAAGGCACGCCTAAGCGGTAATTCAGTTGTACACCTAAACTCGCATCACTTTCTCCCGCCTTGCCTCTGCGTTGTTCTGCATTGAATGTAGCGAGGGGAAATGGCGTGTAGTTCACTCCAGCGGTAAAGGCGTAAGGATCGCGCTGACGATTGTTCTTACCAAACAGCGCAACGTCATTGCCATAATATTGCTCAAAAGTCAGCGTACCTCCCCATTGCGGCAATGCAGGTAGCCATCCTTGTGCTCGGATATCCCAACAACTCGCAGGACGCTCCTGAAAATCAGCAACGTCAGGGGAGTCTTTCCAGCCTGTCAGGCGATGGTAGCTGTTGGCACCCAATCTCATAAAATCACGCCAATATTCAATTCCGACGCCCATACGCGCGTGGTCACGTGACAAGTCATAATCAAGAAATGTGTTGCCACCCAGCATCCAATCATCATTGAACCAGCGTAGGCCGAGACCCACGTTTGACTGGGTGCGATCGTCGGTACGGTGCAGGCTACCTTGAGTAAAAACCAATTTGTCCTGTTGATCGTGGCTTTGTTGAATAAATCGAACTTTCGGCGTGAAACAGGATCAGAT
>SMLE01000524.1_pt1 | contig 31789 bp, 32 predicted proteins | sample 2451431 | NCBI scaffold set ML178787.1 | reverse complement strand
ACGGCTTTACTATACCTCGAAATTTATTTATTCAACAAAGCCTCAGAAACCATTTAGAAAAAGAATTAGGCGAAGATAATCGCATCAGCTTTGCTTATGCGATAATGAATAAAAAGTTCCAACTGCGTTTGCAGTAATATCAAACAAGACAGCGTGGTTTTCATTCTATACTCAAAACATAATTATCAATTTATTGATCCCGTCCTCATGACTGCATCATCGCGGATCACACCATTTTCTTGGCTTGAAAGTATAACAATGAATAACGATGCAAAAAAATAATATTTTTCAGATCGCGAAACACGATAACATAGTTGATGGATATACCTTTTTACTTTACGATCATTGTCACCATCTTGCTGTCCTATCGATGATCATGGATAAGTACCATGATGATCATCTGGAAAACACCCTAACGGATTATAAGAATGATATCCAAATGCTGTTATTGACGACGCATGATAAATTGATGGGTTTTTATCATAAAGAAAATAACGTGGACAGCGTCAATATGCCGCCATCAAGAAAGGTATTCTCAAAGAGAGAAAATGAAATATTATATTGGGCAAGCATTGGGAAATCATATTAAGAAATCGCTATTATTCTTGCAATAAAACTCACTACGGTAAAATACCCTATCGATAATGCCGTAAAAAATTGGGTATTCATAATGCCAAGCACGCCATAAGGCGAGGCGTTGAATTAAAACGCATTAGACCTCTCCCTATCACAATAGCTCGCCCCCCCTTTATAATTCGGGTTTTAAGAGAGCATCAAGTGAATGAAAACCTGTTTGAAACCGCGTTGAACAAGATTTAGGCGTCCTAGGAGGATACCCCCGGAATGGGCCCCATCAATGCCAGGCACATTGTGGTACACACCGCCAGACGCAACTCAAAGCAACGTACCATAAATCGTGAGTGCAGCCACCGCCACCACCATCACCACAGAAACCTTTTTCGCAAGTATCACCGCGGCGCGCGGCGCATCAATAGGGTCGGTGTGAGATTCACGAACCAGAGAAAATTGTGCCAGTTGCGTAACAACCCAATAGGGAGAATGGTGCAAATCGCCCAACGATGCCAGCCAGGCAGGAAGCGCTTTTTCACCATGGCCTAACAGCGCATAGGTGATCCCCGCCAAACGTGCCGGGATCCAATCCAGCCAGCGCAACAAGGCATCAACGCCTGATTGTGCACGGGCCAAGGGCGTATGATGCCGCGCCAGACAGGTTTGACGAGCGCGTAAAATGGCATAACCAACCAGCGCTATCGGCCCGTATGGCCCAGCGACCACAAACCAGAACAACGGTGCCAGATAAAAGCGAAAGTTGAGCCACAGCAATGCATTTTGCAATTCACTCAGTTTTTCACGCTCAGTGGCATCCAGCGGTAAACCATGAATCAAAGCCAGCTCTTCTGCCAGCGCTTGCATTGCATCCTGTTCACCGCGCTGTGCTGCGCCAAGGTAATTCTGGTAATGTTGCCGCACCTCGCCAGCACCAAGACACAACAGTACGATAGAAATCCACAGCAACAGCCCTACCAGCCCAAATAATACCCCCTTCGCCAGCCACAGCAACGCAGCAGTTGCGACCATCCCCAACACAATGTCTGCAATAAAGAGGGGGCTGAGAGACGGCGAAAAATCATTTCCAGATGGGTGTCTATCTGCCAGCGATCGTTTTTTTTAAACAAACGCTCCCACGTCAGGGCCAGTAGCAAGGTAAACAGGGTCATGAGCACTAATTCCTCTTATCGTCAATTTCAGGCACCTGGATCAATTGGTGATAGTGCTGCCAGTCAAAGGCCGGGCCGGGATCAGTTTTACGCTGAGGGGCTATATCGCTGTGCCCGGTAATGCGCTGTGGCGTAATAGGGTAATGGTTCAACAACAACCGGGTAACACAGGCCAGCTGTTGGTATTGCTCCTGAGTAAAAGGTAGCGTATCAGTACCGTCCAGTTCGATACCAATGGAGAAATCGTTACACCGCTCACGGCCGGCAAACTGAGATACCCCAGCATGCCAAGCACGTTTATCAAAAGGGACATATTGCACAATGCCGCCATCACGGCGAATCAAACAGTGTGCAGACACCTGTAAATGGCTGATATACTGAAAATAAGGGTGCTCCTGGGGATCGAGCGTCGCCGTGAACAGTTGGTCGATGTAGGGGCCGCCAAACGCTCCCGGCGGTAAGCTGATATTGTGTATCACCAGCAATGAAGGAAGCTCTGCGTCCGGGCGCAAGTCACAATGGGGAGAAGGCACCCGTTTTACGCCTGTTAACCAACCCGCTTCCAACTGCATACCACATGCTCCCCAAGAAATGGTGTCATACCATTATTACTCAGCTTTGGTTATTTTCCTAGCAAGGGCATCCTTAAAACAACCATTAACTCATTAAAATATAATAAATTTATTAAAAAAACATTTATTTTCTGCGATATCGATTCCAGATTTTAAAAGAATCGTGCAATCCGACCCATTCTTTACGAGTCGGCTTTCCAGTTATCCATTTATGCGCTCGTCCTCCCCCCTTGCATCTTCTACCTTTATGCCAAACCTGCTGACTGAAAAGGACGATGATGAATACAGAACTCGGATTCACCCTGGTTGAGTTGATGATCGTTATCGCGATTGTTGCCATTCTCGCCTCCATTAGTATCCCCGCTTATCAGGGATACCTGCAAAAGGCTGCAATGACAGACATGCTGCAATCGCTGGCACCTTATCAAACGGCGGTCAATTTGTGTGCGTTAGAAAACAGCAGCGTTGCGCCTTGTAATGCAGGAAGCCAAGGTATTCCCGTCGCGAGGGGCTCACGCTATGTCAGCAATCTCAGCGTAACACAAGGCGTCATCAGTTTGACGGGGCAGTCTGCCTTGCAAGGGTTGCACGTGACCTTAATACCCTATTGGGATAGCGACAGCAGTTCCATCATTTGGCGCCGACATTGTCAGGCAACCTCGCAGGCCGAGAGTTTGCTAGTCGCTTGCGAGCGGGTATTTCGTTTCGATGATGTCTCGGAGTAAACATGCGCACATACTCCCCGTTGGATCAAGAGATCAAGCAGTTGTGCCAACGCTATCAGGCACAGTTGCTGACATTGGATGAACAGACCGTCACTATCACCGTCACTGGCGATGTGGCTCCCGTATTGCTGACAGCGCTAAAATTTGCCAGTAATCGCCATATCGTGGTGGAACGCTGGTCACAAGCGAAGTTGGAACAGGCTTTCCACCCCCTACCGCAAGCGGCAGAAAGCGACGCCATGTTCAGCATCACCCCCACTACCGAACCAACAGACGAAGAGACATCCGTTATCCACTATATCAATCAAACGCTAGCACAGGCCTTCCAGCGGCGGGCTTCGGATATCCATTTTGAACCCATGGCGGATACCTACCGTGTACGCATGCGTATTGATGGCGTACTGCATATCTGCTCATCCCCCCATTGGACTGTGCGGCACGCCTTACCGCACGACTGAAAATCATGGGGCAGTTGGATATTGCAGAGCGCCGTCTGCCGCAAGACGGTCAGTTCTCGTTCGCGATCAATGCACAGTCGCTCTCGCTGCGTATTGCCACACTGCCCGTACTGGAAGGTGAAAAAATCGTACTGCGCGTATTACAAACCTACCAACCTACCAACAGATGCTCACTCTCGATAGCCTGGGCTTATCGCAGACGGCATACGCCTGCCTGACACAAGCGTTACAGCAGCCGCAGGGTATGATCCTGGTGACCGGCCCTACGGGAAGCGGCAAAACCGTGACGCTTTATAGCGCAATATGCTGGCTCAATGAGAGCCAGCGCAACATTTGCAGTGTGGAAGATCCGGTGGAAATCCCGTTGCCGGGCATCAATCAAACCGCATTGAACCTCAAGGCCGAGCTGGATTTCAGTCGCATTTTGCGTGCCTTGCTGCGTCAAGATCCTGATGTCGTCATGATTGGCGAAATACGTGATAGCGAAACCGCGGAAATTGCCGTGAAAGCAGCGCAAACCGGTCATCTGGTATTATCGACGCTGCATACCAATTCTGCGATTGAAACCCTGACCCGACTCGGGCATTTGGGCATTCCCGGGTATTTGCTCGCGGGTGCGTTGACGCTGCTCATTGCTCAGCGTCTGGTACGGCGTCTCTGCCCACACTGTAAAACAGCGGCTTCCTCACCATTGACATTTCCCGCTACGCTATGGGCAACCCCCGTTCCACACTGGGAGGCGCAAGGCTGTGAACACTGCGTGAAGGGGTATTATGGTAGAACCGCCCTCTACGAGCTGCTACCGCTCACTCCTGCGCTGCGACACGCATTGAGTCGCGGTGCCAGCACGCAAGACCTCGCGGTACTGGCCAACGAAACGGGTTATGACACGCTATTCATGTCGGCATTACAAAGGGTCTCCCAAGGGGAGACATCCGCCGCCGAAATGTATCGTGTCATTGGTGCATCACCACACTCTCATTGAGACTGCGGCCATGTCACAAAAACTCTACTCCTGGCTTGCTCTCACGTCGAATGGCGAATTACAGCGCGGAGAAAGCATCGGTAATGGGCGTCAGCGCGTTTATCTACGCCTGGCTCAGAGGGGGTACCAGCCGTTACGTTTACGATACCGGCAGACGCTCACGCAACGTTACTGGAAAACAACGGCCCGTATCGCCTTGTTTAAGCAAGTTGCCGCATTGCTACAGGCTGGCCTGCCGCTGCTGAATGCGCTGCGACTGCTGGCCGAACAGCATGAACTGCCGGGATGGCGATGCCTGATTAACGCATTAGCCGATGACATTGCCGAAGGCGAATCTTTTTCCGATGTCCTGCGCCACTACCCACAGGTGTTTCCTACGCTTTATCCTACCTTGGTTGCCGTTGGGGAGATGACCGGCAAACTGGATGTGTGTTGCCAACAGTTGGCGGTGCAGCAAGAGCAGCAGCTTCAACTGCAAAAGAAAGTGAAACAAGCGCTGCGCTATCCTGGTTTTGTTCTGGGCGTTAGCGTTACGCTGAGTATCATCATGCTGGTATGGGTATTACCCGAATTTGCCAGCCTGTATGAGGCATTCGAGACACCGCTACCGCCACTGACTCAGTGCGTTTTGGCACTGGCAGATGTGGTAGCCCATCGCACGCTACTGCTACTTACGCTACCGGTGAGCATCGTACTGGGATATCCAGTGTGCCGCGCCCGCTCCATAGCCCTACGACGGCAGGAAGAGCGTTTTTTGCTGAAGATCCCGCTACTTGGCACACTGCTACGAGGAGAGGCATTGAGCTATCTTTTCACGCTGCTCGCCTTGACGCAACGCGCTGGGCTGACACTGCCGGCCGGCCTGACAGCCGCCTCCACCCTTCCCTATGTTGCCTATCAGGAAGCGCTAATCCCGATTCTGCGGAATATAGAGCAGGGGGACTCGCTGCAACAGGCAATGACACCTTACAGCAGGTTATTCCCACCCCCTTGTGCACAACTGATTCGCGTAGGAGAAGAAACCGGCGCGCTGGACAACATGTTTAGCCAGTTAGCGCAATGGCACCAACAGCAGACAGCACAGCGCGCTGAAACGCTAACCCACACGCTAGAGCCACTGCTGATCGTGCTGGTTGGAGGCATAATTGGTACGCTGGTGATTGCCATGTACCTGCCCATCTTCCAATTCGGGAATCTGATGGCGAATGCGTAATCGCTTCGCCATCTTCGTGCAGTCCGCACCGTGCATGCTGGCGCTATGCGTTGCCGTTATAGATGCGGTTTTCCTGCTCTGCCACACGAATAAACGTGGTCCGCTTGGTGAGCTCTTTCAGGCGAGAAGCGCCAACGTAGGTGCATGCCGAACGCAAACCGCCCAGAATATCACGTACGGTATTATCAACCGGACCGCGCAACGGCAGTTTGACCGTTTTCCCTTCTGCGGCGCGATATTCTGCAACACCGCCGGAATGGCGCTCCATCGCAGAGGCAGAACTCATGCCATAGAACAGCATCAATTTCTCGCCATTTTCTTCCACCACCCGGCCTTCACATTCATCGTGGCCTGCCAGCATGCCACCGAGCATCACAAAATCTGCACCGCCGCCAAAGGCTTTCGCCACGTCCCCCGGCATCGAGCAGCCACCGTCACTGACGATCTGTCCGCCCAAGCCGTGTGCGGCATCGGCACATTCAATCACAGCAGAGAGTTGCGGATAACCCACACCGGTTTTCACTCGCGTGGTACACACTGAACCCGGACCGATCCCCACTTTGACGATATCCGCACCAGAGAGAATCAGCTCTTCCACCATTTCGCCCGTCACGACGTTCCCAGCTCAAATGACCTTATCCGGCCAGGCTTCACGCGCTTTTTGCAGGAAATTAACGAAGTGCTCGGAATAGCCGTTGGCAACGTCGATGCAGATAAATTTGAGTTCAGCCGACAGCGCCAAGATCTGCTTCACCTTAACGAAATCCGCCTCCGAGGTACCGGTGGACACCATCACATGGCGTAATACCGTTTCAGGCGCGTCGTTGACGAACTGCGCCCACTGCTCAACGCTGTAGTGCTTATGTACCGCGGTCAGCACGTCAAATTCCGCCAGCGCACGCGCCATGCGAAAGGTGCCTACGGTATCCATATTGGCTGCAATCACCGGTACACCAGACCAAGTGCTCTGAGCATGAAGGAAGGTGAATTGGCGTTCCAATTCAACATCAGAACGACTTTTCAAGGTAGAACGCTTGGGGCGAATAAGGACATCTTTGAAACCGAGCTTCAGATCTTCTTCAATACGCATGACGGTTATCTTCCTGGTTATAGCGGCGAGTATGCCAGCAATGCGGCCACGTAAAGTACAAAGGGAGAAGGCCATTCCCAGTTACCTCATCATACGCAGTAATAATGCAACAACAAGACTGCGATTTTCCCTTTATTTGGGCTAGAATCCCATAAATTTACCTGCTCATTTTCACGCAAGGCGTTATGACCTATATCGTAGCCTTAACAGGTGGCATCGGCAGTGGCAAAAGTTCGGTCGCCGATGCCTTCGCCACCTTCGGGATCCCGGTTGTCGATGCCGATGTCATCGCACGTCAGGTGGTAGAGCCCGGTGCGCCAGCCTTATCGGCTATTCAGGCGCATTTTGGTAACGATATGTTGAATAGCGATGGCACCTTGAATCGTGCCATGCTCCGCCAGCGCATCTTTTCCTCAACAGAGGATAAAACGTGGCTAAATGCCTTATTGCACCCCTTGATTCATGCAGAAACAAGGCGACAATGGCAGCAGGCAAAAGGCCCCTATGTGCTGTGGGTAGTGCCGCTATTGGTGGAGAATGGGCTGCAATCCCTGGCACAGCGCGTGGTGGTCGTTGATGTGGAAAGAGACACGCAATTAGAACGCCTGCTTGCTCGCGACAAGGTAAATCGCCAGCAGGCTGAGAACATACTCGCGGCACAGGCAACGCGTGAACAGCGGTTGGCCTGCGCGGATGACATTATTGATAACAACGGTCGCCCCGGGGCATGGATGGAGCAGGTCGCCGCGTTACATCAACGCTACCTCGCCCTTGCCGCCGACAACGACCGACAGGACAAGTAACAATGAGCGATGCCCTTTCCACCGTGTTGTTTGAATACCCACTCAATGAAAAGACGCGTACCTGGCTACGTTTGGAAACGCTGCTACAACAGTTGCATGAAAATCACAGTTGGGCAGATATGGGCAGTGCGCTTGCCTTCTTCCGTGCCGTGGTCGATTTGCTCGACGTGCTAGAACGCGGAGACATTCGTACTGAACTGCTCAAAGAGCTGGAGCGTCAGCAACAAAAGCTGCTGCAATGGAGCGATGTACCCGGCGTCGATCATGACCGTATCCATGCACTACGCCAGCATTTGAAGCAACTCGCGGCCGTGCTGATGTCTGCCCCACGCATGGGGCAATTCTTGCGCGAAGACAAGTTAATTGGCATGGTACGGCAGCGCCTGAGCATTCCGGGCGGTTATTGCAGTTTTGATGTGCCAACCCTGCATCTGTGGCTGCATCAGCCGCAGGCGCAGAAGCAACAAGTGATCGATACCTGGCTACACTCGCTGTCACCGCTAAAAAACTCGCTCGACCAGGTGCTGGAGCTGATTCGCCACTCGGGTACTTTTCGGGCACAAACCAGTTTGAACGGATTCTTTCAAGATAACGCGGTAGATGCCAACCTGATTCGTTTGCAATTGGCTATCGAGCATCAGCTTTACCCTCAGGTATCAGGCCATAAATCACGCTTTGCGATTCGCTTCTTGCCATTAGACAGCGAAAATGGTCAGGTTCCTGCGCGTCTGTCCTTTGAATTAGCCTGTTGTTAACCGATATTGTTGTAGGAAAAAAACATGGATAACGAAACCTTCACTGTTAGCTGCCCTACCTGTAAAAAGTCGGTGGAGTGGGGAGAAAATAGCCCTTATCGCCCCTTTTGCAGCAAACGCTGCCAGCTTATCGACCTCGGGGAATGGGCAGATGAAGAAAAGCGCATCCCGAGCAATGAAGATATTTCGGACAGCGACGAATGGAGCGAAGAACCTCGCCATTAACGCCTGACGATTAATCAGCGGAGGTTGTTGCACCGATTTAGCAATGCGTTTCCTTCAGCCAGCGGATCATCTCGGCGTTGGCGGGAGGAAATTCATCTTCCAGCAGCGACGCGGCATCCAGCCAGCGAGAAGGCTGCCCTTCACGCCCATAGGGTTCACCCTGCCAGCGTTCAACCATAAAGAAGTGCAGCGTAATGATGCGCTCATCGGTTTCCACGGTTTTGCTGTTCAGCGCTATCGGTGCCAGCGCTTCAATCCCCGCTTCTTCACGCAGTTCACGAATCAGCGCCTGTTCCGCGGTTTCGCCCGGCTCCACTTTTCCGCCAGGAAACTCCCACATTCCTCCCATGTGTACGCCCTGAGGGCGACGGGCGATAAAAAACTCGCGTTGCGCATTACGAATAATGCCTACCGCAACGTTCAGGTGTTTACGCACGACTTACTCCTTCAGACTCCAGCCAAATAAAAGGCGGTCATTGACCGCCTCTTCGTTATATCACAGTGAGCGGGGCATTAGTGCTGCAAACGACCATGGCACTGCTTGTACTTTTTACCAGAGCCGCACGGGCACGGATCGTTACGACCAATCTTGCGATCGCCCTGCCCGGCAGCCGCTGCCGCCGCGCTGACCTGATCGTCGCTCTGGTGGCTCAGCTGTTGCTGACGCGCCAGACGCTCCGCCTCTTCGCGACGCTGTTGCTCCAGCGCTTCAACTTCTTCCGGCATTCTGACCTGCACCTTGCTCAGCGTGCTGATCACTTCATATTTCAAGGATTCCAGCATGTTGGCAAACATCGAGAAGGATTCGCGCTTGTATTCCTGCTTCGGATCTTTCTGCGCATAACCGCGCAGGTGGATACCCTGACGCAGATAATCCATCGCCGCCAGATGCTCTTTCCACAGAGAATCCAGCGTTTGCAGCATCACGCCCTTCTCGAAGTTGCGCATCACATCGATACCGACCACTTCTTCTTTACGCTGATAGACATCGATGGCCTGTTGCAGGATACGCTCACGCAGGGTCTCTTCATGCAGCGTATGCTCTTCATCCAACCAGGCTGAAATCGGCAAATCGAGGTCGAAATCGTTTTTCAGGCGCTGCTCCAGCCCTTCGATATCCCACTGCTCTTCCAGCGACTGCGGCGGGATGTGGTTATCAATAGCCAGTTTAAACACATCTTCACGGATGCTGTTGATGGTTTCGCTGATATCAACCACGTCCAGCAATTCATTACGCTGGGTGTAAATGGCACGGCGCTGATCGTTAGCCACGTCATCATATTCCAGCAACTGCTTACGAATATCAAAGTTGCGGCTTTCCACTTTGCGCTGGGCGTTAGCGATCGCTTTAGTCACCCACGGGTGCTCAATGGCTTCACCCGGTTTCATTCCCAGTTTACGCATCATGTTGGAGACGCGATCGGAAGCAAAAATACGCATCAGCGCATCTTCCATCGACAGGTAAAAACGGGAGGAACCCGCATCCCCCTGACGACCAGAACGGCCACGCAACTGGTTATCGATACGGCGTGATTCATGACGTTCCGTACCGATAATGTGCAAACCACCAGCTGCCAATACCGCATCGTGACGTACTTGCCATGCGGCTTTAGCTTCGGCAATCGCGGCCTCATCCGGATCGTCCAGCAGCGCCAAATCGGCCTGCAAGCTACCGCCCAACACGATATCGGTACCACGGCCCGCCATGTTGGTGGCGATGGTCACTGCACTTGCCTGACCGGCCTGCGCAACGATATCCGCTTCCTTGGCGTGGAATTTGGCGTTCAGGACGTTGTGCTTGATGCCTGCTTTGGTCAGCGCTTCTGACACCACTTCCGATTTTTCGATGGAGATAGTCCCCACCAGCACCGGCTGGCCCTTCACGCTACGCTCTTTAATATCTTCGATGATCGCGTCGATCTTTTCCTGTTCAGTCATGTAGACCAGATCAGGTAAATCTTTACGGATCATCGGGCGGTTGGTCGGTACCACAATGGTATCGAGCTTATAAATGGAGCTGAATTCGAACGCTTCGGTATCGGCCGTACCGGTCATCCCGGCCAGCTTTTCGTACAGGCGGAAGTAGTTCTGGAAGGTGATCGATGCCAGCGTCTGGTTTTCGTTCTGGATCTTCACGTTCTCTTTGGCTTCCACCGCTTGGTGCAAACCATCGGACCAGCGACGCCCCTGCATGGTACGACCGGTGTGCTCATCCACGATGATCACTTCGCCGTCTTTTACGATGTAGTCAACATCACGGGTGAACAGCACATGGGCGCGCAGCGCTGCGGTAACATGGTGCATCAGCATAATATTGGTTGGAGAATACAGCGACTCCCCATCGTCCATGATACCTTGTTTTACCAGCAGTTCCTCCACCAGTACCAGACCGCGTTCGGTCAGGTTAACCTGACGCGCTTTTTCATCCACCGAGAAGTGCCCTTCACCGTGGAAGGTATCGGAGTCTTCTTTTTCCTGACGAATCAGGTGCGGAATGATCTTATTGACGCGAATATAGAGATCGGAGCTATCTTCCGCCGGACCAGAAATGATCAGCGGGGTACGCGCTTCATCAATCAGGATGGAGTCCACTTCATCCACCAACGCATAATAAAGCTTACGCTGCACGCGCTCTTCGGGGCTGAATGCCATGTTGTCGCGCAGATAGTCAAAGCCGTACTCGTTGTTGGTACCGTAAGTGATATCGGCCGCATAGGCTTCACGTTTGGCTGGTGCAGGCATGCCCGGCAGGTTGATGCCAACCGTCAAGCCCAGGTATTCAAACAGCGGGCGGTTATTCTCGGCGTCACGCTGTGCCAGGTAGTCGTTCACTGTCACCACGTGCACGCCACGGCCGGTCAGGGCATTGAGGTAGGCAGGCAACGTTGCGGTCAGCGTCTTACCTTCACCGGTACGCATTTCTGCGATGCAGCGTTCGTTCAGTACCATGCCGCCCATCAACTGGACGTCAAAATGGCGCATACCAAACACACGCTTACTGGCTTCACGCACCACCGCGAACGCCTCAGGCAGTAACGCTTCAAGGGTTTCCCCTTTTTCAAGACGCGCGCGGAATTCAGCGGTTTTTGCCTTCAGTTCATCATCCGACAGCGCTTCGATGGCCGGTTCCATTCGGTTGATCACATCAACAACTTTACGCATACGGCGCAGCGTACGATCGTTACGGCTGCCAAAAACTTTAGTCAGAATACTGGTTAACATAATGATTTTATTCTCACGTAGGCCGCTGTTTCAGCGACGATACGATAGCTACTCATAATTCCTTTCATCGCAATCCGGAGATCGGCGAGAAGAAGCGGTATTCGCGTTTGTATTCAGAACAGTGACATTGTCCATGTTCATCGTTATACGCCAGGAAAACGCGAGTGAAACGGCGTGTCAGGCAGAGCGAGCTGGCCCGGCACGGATGCCACGGACTTGAGACAACCACAGCCCGGTACGGTGAGGTGAAGCGGCAAAAACCAGGGTGCCACGCGGTAAAGGGTGTAACGCCGAGGGGGTTTCCGGCAACGTCAATAGCGCATTGAGCGTATCCAGAATCACCAGCGGGTGAGCACTCAACGCCGCCTCGGCCTCCGGCAATACGTGTGCCTGAGGCACCGTCAACGCAAACGAGAGATGGCGAATAACCGTGCGAATGGCATGTTGATGCCAATAATCGATACCAAATGACGTGCGGCGATGCACCTCTTTCAAACTGGCCAGTTCGGTCAGGCTGAAAGCAACGGGATTGTGGCGACTGATACTGGCCGTCGCGTTTGACGCAGAAGCATGCTCGTTGGTTTCGTTAAGGCTGGTCGGCAGACCAAGGCTGGCCGCAACCATCCCCAACAGGAGATGTGACCAAAAATAACGTCTGCCAAATTGTCGACAACGATTTAGAATACCCATGACGAGTTTATTTGCCCACCGGAGCCTGATGCCTATGCGTGATAGCCGCCCCCAATCACTGGAGTCCCTGTTCGATAGCGTGTCAGGGGGAAATAAAGGCCCCTTGCACGATGTCCAACAGCGCGCTATCGCCTTGTTAAAACTTAATCGGGCCGTGAAAGGCTTACTGCCTTCTCAACTGCACCCGTGGTGTCGCGTCGCGAATTACCGACAAGGCCACCTGATTCTGGAAACTGCCAATGCAAGCTGGTTAATGCGGTTACGTTATGAGCAAACCTCGTTACTCTCAGCATTGCGCGCTCAGATATTACCATCATTGGCATCGATCGACATCAGGATTAATCCCGCGCTGGCCGCAAAAGGGGATGAAACTGTATCGGGAAAGGATAATTTGAGCGCAGAAAACAAAAATTCAGATACGCCGCCCCGTCAACTGAGCGAACAAAGTGCCGAGACGCTCCGACATTTAGCCAGTCACAGTCCGGAAAAATTGAGGAAAAGATTAGAAAGGCTGGCTTCACTCGCCGGAGAGGGTACGAGTAAAGCCAGCCAACAGAAGAAATAACCTGTCACATTCGCCTGAACGACGGCACTAACGCCCGATGTCGGTTACGCCAGCACCGTAGAAGGCGCTTTGAACGCCAATGGCACTTCGCGCTCGTTTTCAAAGGTGACGTATTCCCACGCTTCCTGCTTAGCCAACACCGCCTGCAACAATTTGTTGTTGAGCGCGTGACCCGATTTGAACGCAGAGAACGCACCAATGATGTTATAACCACACATGAACAGGTCGCCGATAGCATCCAGCATTTTGTGACGTACAAACTCGTCTTCAAAACGCAGGCCATCTTCGTTCAGCACACGATAATCGTCTACCACGATAGCGCAATCCATACTGCCGCCCAGGCACAGGCCGCGGGATTGCAGGTATTCGATATCACGCATAAAGCCGAAAGTACGCGCACGGCTGATCTGGCGAATAAACGCATCGGCTGAGAAATCCAGGCAATAGCGCTGTGAACCTGCATCAATGGCTGGGTGGTTAAAATCGATAGTGAAATCAAGGCTGAAATCGTTATACGGGGTCAGTTCTGCCCATTTATCACCGTCTTCAACCCGCACAGGCTGTTTGATGCGAACAAACTTTTTGGCACAGTTCAGCTCTTCAATACCGGCATCAAGCAGCAGGTAAACGAACGGGCTGGCACTGCCATCCATAATTGGAATTTCCGGGGCATCAACATCAATCACGATGTTATCGATACCCAACCCCGCCAAGGCGGCGTTCAGGTGTTCCACCGTTGAAATACGCACGTCATGCTCGTTTACCAGGCAAGTACAGAGCATGGTATCACGCACGGATTTGGCATCAGCCGGAAAATCAACCGGTGGATTCAAGTCAGTGCGGCGATAGATGACCCCGGTATTCGCCGGTGCAGGTCGCATCGTCAGCGTGACTTTCTTGCCGGTATGCAAACCGACGCCCGTCGCCTGTACGATACGCTTTAATGTACGTTGTTTGATCATCGTATTATCTCGCAATGTTACTGAACTAACCGTCCTAGCTTACACCTGGATCGGCGGGACAGTTTAGCACAAAGAGCGGATATTCCAATCACAAAGCGGAGGTTAGTCCGCTTGTTTGCGCAAAAATGCGGGAATATCCAAATAGTCAGGCTCTTTGTTAGTTTGTACCGTTTGGTCATGAACCACCTTGGCCGCCGGTTTTTCCTGCGTCAGCGGCGTCATACCGTGCTGCTGATAACGGTGATCCATAACCGGTTGGCTGGCTTGCTTGTTGGTCACCAGCGTAATTTCCGGACGCTTGTCCATGCCGATACCGGTCGCCACCACGGTGACGCGCAGTTCGTCGTTCATGTCCGGATCCAACGAGGTACCAATCACCACGGTGGCATTGTCAGAGGCGAACGCACGAATGGTGTTACCCACGGTTTCGAACTCATCCAGACGCAGGTCAAAGCCCGCCGTGATGTTGACCAACACGCCGCGCGCGCCAGACAGGTCGATATCTTCCAGCAGCGGGCTGGAAATCGCCATTTCAGCCGCTTCTTCGGCACGGTCTTCACCGCGCGCCACGCCAGACCCCATCATGGCATAACCCATTTCTGACATCACGGTGCGCACGTCCGCAAAGTCCACGTTCATCAGGCCCGGACGGGTAATCAGTTCGGCAATACCTTGGACAGCACCTTTCAGTACATCGTTCGCTGCACCGAACGCATCCAGCAAAGAAATACCGCGACCCAGCACTTTCAGCAGTTTGTCGTTAGGGATGGTGATCAGCGAATCCACATGTTTGGACAGCTCAGCAATCCCCTGCTCGGCAAACGCCATGCGTTTTTTGCCTTCGAAGTTGAAGGGCTTGGTCACAACCGCAACCGTCAGGATACCGAGATCCTTTGCCACTTCAGCCACCACGGGGGCTGCACCGGTGCCGGTACCGCCGCCCATACCGGCAGCGATGAACACCATGTCCGCGCCATCAAGCGCAGCGCGCAGCGCTTCACGGTCTTCTTCCGCCGAGTTACGACCCACTTCCGGGTTGGCACCTGCGCCCAGCCCTTTGGTGATGCCGCTACCAATCTGAATAGTCTGACCCACCGCAGTCTTGCGCAGTGCCTGCGCATCGGTATTCACTGCGAAGAATTCGACACCTTCGATGCGCTCACGCACCATATGTTCGACGGCGTTACCACCGCCACCGCCGACGCCGATGACTTTAATCACCGCGTCGTTGGTTAACTCCATTGGTTCAAACATAATTTCTCTCCGTTTTGTGCCTGTACCGCGAGACCGTAAAGTGTGCCACACGGTCTCTGATAAACATTAAAATTCCTTTCTCAGCCAGCTACTGATGCGTTTAAACCAATTGCCCACTGAGCCACGTTTTTCTACTTCGTGCTCACCGCCCAGGTGAGACTCTTTGCCGTAATGCAGCAGCCCGACCGCCGTTGAGTAGAAGGGCTCCTGCGCATAATCCGTTAAGCCTGTTATATTCAGTGGCTGGCCGATACGCACCTGCGTGTGGAATACGCGCTTGGCGCAATCAACCAGCCCGTCGATCTGAGCGGCACCGCCTGTCAGCACAATGCCGGCGGCCAAATGGTGCTTCACGCCCTGCTGACGTAGTTGCTCCTGCAATTGCAAAATTTCATCGTTCACCAAATTGAGCAATTCGGTGTAACGCGGTTCAATCACTTCAGCCAGCGTCTGTCGTTGCAGACTGCGTGGCGGCCGACCGCCAACGCTCGGTACTTCCAGATTTTCGTCTTTGCTGACAATCGCCCCTAATGCACAACCGTGGCGCACCTTGATGGCTTCCGCATCCGTGGGCGGCGTGCCAAATGCATAAGCGATGTCGCTGGTCACCACATTGCCCGCGTAAGGGATCACTTTGGTGTGACGCAGCGCACCGCCGGTATAGACCGCGATATCCATGGTGCCACCACCGATATCCACCACGCAAACGCCCAACTCGCGCTCATCTTCTGTCAGCACGGCGTAGCTGGAAGCCAGGCCGGCGAAAATCAGTTGATCCACTTTCAAACCGCAGCGCTCTACGGCTTTGGCAATGTTTTTCGCCATATCGTTATGGCAGGTGATCAAATGCACCTTTGCCTGCATACGCACGCCGGAAAGCCCAATCGGGTTCTTGATCCCCTCCTGGTAATCAATGGCGTACTCTTGCGGAATCACATGCAAAATACGGTGTTCATCGCGCACGCGCACAGATTTCGCCGTGTGCACCACGCTCTCGACGTCATCCTGCGTCACTTCTTCTTCCGAAATCGGCACGATACCGATTTCATTCTGGCAACTGATATGCTTGCCCGACAGCGCCAGATAGACGGAAGAAATTTGACAATCCGCCATCAGTTCGGCCTGGTCGATGGTCCGCTGCACACATTTTACAACGGACTCCAAATCGTTAACGCCGCCTTTATCCATCCCGCGTGACGGACAACTGCCCACGCCGATGATATTGACCATGCCATCGGGCAGAACTTCCCCTACCAGTGCAGCCACTTTTGCTGTACCGATTTCCAGCCCAACTACCAGTTTTCTGTCCGTCGACTTGATCATTGTTGTTTAGCCTGTGCCTGATTCTGTTGCTGATTACCGTTCTGTTTTTGATCAACGTCTTTTCGCTGAGCATTTCCCTGCTGCTGATCCAGCAGAGGCGGTGCCCATCCTACCGCGGCACCGGTGTCGTAACGTAAGTCCACATAGCTAACACGTTTGTTGTCGTTCTGAGCCTGCCGCTGCAACAGCGGGTAAAGCTCAAGAAAACGTTCCAAACGCCGGGCCCGTTCATCACGCCCCAATTCCAGACGGATGTCATCTTCCAGTCCCAACAGCCACGAATGCCGTGCACTCATCGCCACCATTTTTAATGTCAGCTTACTGCTCGCCAACACCTGACTCATGGTGCGGTAGCCTTCCAGCACATCGTTTTCACTGCCTTCGGGCCCGTACAGCAACGGCATTTTGCGATTACCGACCCGTTCGGCGGGCACACTGAAGGAATTTCCTTCTGCATCCACCATCAGTTGGTCATTCCACCGCGCTACGGGCACATATTCAACCAGATGAATCTTTAATTCGTCAGGCCACTGCTTACGCACGCTGGCCTGTTTGATCCACGGCAGACGTTCAATCTGCTGCTGGATAACATCCACATCCTGGGTCATAAAGGTGCCCGGCGCGCCCAGCGACAATATCGCTTGGCGAATATCATCATGGGTGGTGTAGTGCCGCTCACCGGTAACCACCAAACGAGAAAGCGGTAACCGACTGGCATCCTTCATCCACTGCAACACCATCCAGCCGCCCCACTGGATGGTACCCAGCACCATCAGCAGGAACAACAATCCGGCCAACTGCCCACCGTTACTGCGACGCCCGCCTTTTGGCTCTTCGTCGCGTCCGCGCAAATTCCGCGCCGCCTGCGACATATCAAACAGCCGAAGCCAGGATCTGCGCGACGAGCTGCGAGAAGCTCATCCCGTGCTGCCTGGCAGCCATCGGCACCAGGCTGTGATCCGTCATACCGGGCGAGGTATTCACCTCCAACAGGTAAAACGCGCCGTCCGCGTCCAGCATCAGGTCAACGCGTCCCCAGCCGCGACACCCCAATGCCGCAAAGGCCGCTTGTGCTAATACACCGATGGCCTGCTCTGCCAGCAGCCCACTGGGACAAAAATACTGCGTCTCGTCAGAGAGGTACTTCGCGTCATAATCGTAAAACGCGCCCGCCGCCTGAATACGAATCGAGGGCAGAATCGTCTCGCCTAACAGCGCCACCGTATATTCCGGCCCACTCAGCCACTTCTCAACCAGCACATCGTCGTCATGCTGAAACGCGGTGTCCAGCGCCGTCACCAGTTCCTCTTGCTGCGTCACTTTACTCATACCGACGCTGGAACCCTCACGGCTCGGTTTCACGATCAGCGGCAACCCGAGGTGCGCGCAGGCTGACTGCAACTGCTCAGACGTTAACGCGTTATACTGTGCCCGCGTCAACGCGACATAAGGGGCTATCGGTAATCCCAACGACTGCCACACCAGCTTGGTGCGCCACTTGTCTATGGTCAGGGCCGACGCCATCACCCCGCTGCCGGTGTAAGGAAACTGCAAAAACTCCAATACCCCTTGCAGCGTGCCGTCTTCACCGCCGCGACCGTGCAGGGCGATAAACACTTTGTCAAACCCTGCCTCTTTCAGGCGAGTGACCGGAAAATCGCGCGGGTCAACGGCTTCGGCATGAACCTCAGCCCCTTTTAGCCCGGCAACCACCGCCTGACCGGAACGCAGTGACACATGACGCTCCGCCGAGGTACCTCCCAGCAGCACTGCCACTTTTTCCGCCATACTCACTCCGTAACCAGAGGTTGTAAGCGGGTATCCGCCAGTTTACGCGCCAGCTTACCCACATTGCCGGCGCCTTGAATCAGCACCAGATCGCCATCGTGTAACGTCGGCGCCAGCAACGTGGCCAGCATATCCGGATCGGTAACCAGAATCGGATCAACTTTTCCGCGTCCACGAATGGTACGGCACAGCGAGCGACTATCAGCACCAGGAATGGGGCTTTCTCCCGCCGAGTACACATCCAGCATCAGCAACACATCCACTTGCGACAGCACGTGGGCAAAATCGTCATACAGATCGCGCGTACGCGTGTAGCGGTGCGGCTGAAACACCATCACCACGCGTTTATCCGGCCAACCGGCACGAGCGGCTTTGATCGTCGCATCCACTTCTGTCGGATGGTGGCCGTAGTCATCCACCAACATCACACTGCCTGCGCTGCCATTTACCGCATCCAGCGGGAATTCGCCCAGGAAATCGAAACGACGCCCGGTTCCCTGAAAACTGGACAGTGCGCGCAAAATTGCCGCGTCATCAATGCCCTCTTCCGTCGCCACGGCAACCGCTGCTGCCGCGTTCAACGCGTTATGACGGCCCGGTGCATTCAGCGTAACCTGCAACAGCGGCTTACCCTGACGCGCCAGCGTAAAGTGCCCCTGAGAACCGGACTGATGGTAATCCGCCACGCGCACATCGGCGTCATCGCTAAAACCGTAGGTGGTGATATGACGCCCTACGCGCGGCAGCAATTCACGGATCACCGCATCGTCCACGCACATCACCGCACGGCCATAAAACGGCAGATTGTGCAAAAAGTTGATGAACGTCTGCTTTAAATTTTCAAAATCACCCTGATAGGTATCCATATGATCTGCTTCGATATTGGTGACAATCGCCACCATCGGTTGCAGATGCAGGAAGGACGCATCGCTTTCGTCCGCTTCCGCAATCAGGTAACGGCTGGAGCCCAGGCGCGCATTCACACCCGCAGCTTTCACCAACCCACCGTTGACAAAGGTCGGATCCAGACCCGCCTCGGCATAAATACTAGCGACCATCGCGGTGGTCGTGGTTTTGCCGTGCGTTCCGGCAATCGCGATACCGTGGCGAAAACGCATTAATTCGGCCAGCATTTCGGCGCGACGGATCACCGGAATACGCGCCTCGTGGGCCGCAACGATTTCCGGATTATCTGCGCTGATGGCGCTGGATACCACCACTACACTGGCATCTTTCACGTTCTCAGGGCGATGATGAAAATAGATCTGCGCCCCCAGCGCCGCCAACTGCTGCGTCACCGCGTTCGGTGCCAGGTCAGAGCCGCTGATGTGGTATCCTTCGTTCGCTAACACTTCGGCAATACCGCCCATGCCAGCACCACCGATGCCGACAAAATGGATGTGCCGCACGCAATGCATTTCGGGCACGATGGAACGCAGTTTTGCCAATTGCTGTGTATTCACTTTTTCTACCGCTACCTTTTCACTTGTACTTCATTCATTTGTCATGGGGATACGACCTGCCCCCATACATTCTATTCTGTCAGCCGCACCTTACTGCGCGGCAGCGGCCACTTCGGCAGCCACGCGTTCAGTGGCATCCGGCATCGCCACGGAACGGGCACACTGTGCCATATCGCGCAACGTGGCACGATCCCAACCGGACAGCACATCGCTTACTGCATCAACACTCAGTGCCGGCTGCTCAATAATTTTGGCCGCACCTGCCTGTTCCAGCGGCAGCGCATTCCAATATTGCTGCCGATCTTTATGCTGAAAGGGCACAAACAGCGCAGGCAAACCGGCGGCGGCAATTTCACTGACGGTAAGCGCACCAGAGCGGCACACCACCACGTCGGCCCAACTGTAGGCTTGCGCCATGTCGTCAATAAATTCGGTGACTTTATGCTGCGGCACACCTGCTGCTGCATAAGCCTGCTGTACCTCAGACAACGCGCCTTTGCCCGTCTGGTGCCAGACAGTGACGTTAGCACCCAGTCGCGCGGCCACGTCCGGCAACGTGCGGTTTAGCACCCGAGCCCCTTGGCTTCCGCCCAGCACCAGCACGCGGATCGGGCCTTCACGCCCGGCCAAACGTTCATCGGGTGTAGGCAACGCCAGCACATCGGTACGAACCGGGTTACCCACCACGTCAGCGTTGGGAAACGCACCGGGAAAAGCCTGTAATACCTTGCGCGCAATGCGCGATAGCCAGCGGTTGGTTAATCCCGCAATGCCGTTTTGCTCATGCAGCACCACCGGGATACCGCATAACCACGCAGCGAGGCCGCCCGGTCCAGACACATAGCCGCCCATGCCCAGCACCACGTCCGGTTGATAGCGTTTCATGATCGCTTGAGCCTGACGCACCGCGCGATAAATCCGCAATGGTGCACACAGTTGCGCCATAATGCCTTTGCCGCGCAAACCAGAAATACGAATAAAATCAATCTCAATGCCGTTTTTTGGCACCAAATCGGCTTCCATGCGCTCAGCAGTTCCCAGCCAACGAACCAGCCAACCCTGCGCCATCAAATGATGTGCGACCGCCAGCCCTGGGAAGACATGTCCTCCGGTGCCACCTGCCATCACCATCAAGCGCTTACCTTCGCCACTCATTTGGCACTCCTCGTGAACGCCTGCGCCTTGGTCAGGCGCGTCTCAAAATCGATCCGCAACAGCAACACAATGGCGGTCGACATGATGAGCAAACTCGAGCCACCGTAACTGATTAACGGCAGCGTCAGCCCTTTGGTGGGTAACATTCCCGCAGCAGCGCCTACGTTTACCAGCGTTTGGAAACTAAACCAGATGCCGATAGAACATGCCAAAAAGCCGGAAAATCGCTGATCGATCTCCAACGCGCGCTTGCCGATGGACATGGCCCGAAAAGCGACGAAGAATATCATTAACAACGCCAAAACCACACCGATATAGCCGAGCTCTTCGCCTAAAATGGAAAAAATAAAGTCGGTGTGCGCTTCCGGTAAATACTCCAGTTTCTGCACCGAGTTTCCTAATCCTTGCCCCCACAGCTCGCCGCGGCCAAATGCCATCAGCGACTGGGTTAACTGGTAGCCACTGCCAAACGGATCTTCCCACGGATTCCAAAACGACGTCACGCGGCGCATACGGTAGGGTTCCGCCACAATCAGCAAACCGACGGCAAACATGCCGCAACCAATGATGGCGAGAAACTGCCACAGCTTGGCACCAGCCAAAAACAACATCGCCAGCGTGGTGATAAACAGCACAACCACCGTTCCCAGATCGGGCTGCGCCAGCAGTAGAACGGCCAGCACCACCATCACGCCCATCGGTTTGCAAAAGCCCCAGAAGTTGTTACGAACTTCCTCTACCTTGCGCACCATGTAGCTGGAGAGGTAGCAAAACAGCGCCAGCTTCGACAACTCCGCAGGCTGCACACGCAGTGGCCCTAGCGTGATCCAGCGTGAAGCACCATTTACCGAACTGCCGACCACCAGCACCACCAGGAGCATCACCAGTGTGAGCAGCAGTAATATCGGACTGTAACGCTGCCAGACTTCCATCGGCACGCGCATGGTGATCAACGCCAACGCAAATGCCAGACCAAGGTAAAACGCATCACGCTTGGCAAAAAAGAACGGGTCGCTGGTCAAGCGCTGCCCCACAGGCATGGATGCCGAGGTCACCATTACGAACCCGATGACGACCAGCCCGAACGTCAGCCAGAGCAGGGTGCGGTCATACATCACGATGCTCTGCACATCGCTTTCCCGCGTCCCCATGACCCAGCCTTTCAGTCGTTCAATCACTGGCAGCCCAATAAAACGCATCAGCCAAGTTCCTCCGCCAATCGGGCGAACTCATCGCCGCGCTGTTCGAAGCTTTTGAACTGATCGAGGCTGGCACACGCCGGAGACAGCAGTACCAGATCGCCCGGTTCGACGCGCGTGGCAATAACGCGCAGAGTTTGCTCCATCGTCTCGGTTTGCTCTGCTATCTCTGGCCGCAACGCCGCCAGTTGGGCACCATCACGCCCGAAGCAATACAGGCGAATATTGTCACCCTGAGCATAACGCAGCAGCGGCGAAAAATCGGCTGACTTACCGTCGCCGCCTAACAGCAAGTGCAGCGTGCCTTTAACGTGTAATCCGTTCAGCGCCACTTCAGTGCTACCAACGTTGGTTGCTTTGGAATCGTTAATCCAGCTCACGCCGTTACGCTGCAACACGCACTGGAAACGGTGCGGCAAACCGGTAAAGGTGGTGAGTGCCGTTAACGCGGGCGCGCGAGGAATTCCCACCGCATCCGCCAATGCCAGCGCCGCCAGCGCGTTGGTGTGGTTATGTTGCCCCACCAGGGAAATCTCTTTGGTATTCAAAACACGCTCGCCTTTCACACGTAACCAGGTTTCGCCCTGCTGGGTGTTGAGGTGATAGTCGCCCACGTCCACTCCAAAGCTGATGCAGCGCGCGTCAGCGCCTTTAATCGGCATAGTCAGCGCATCATCAGCATTCACCACACACACCTGCGCATGGTCATAGATACGTAACTTGGCAGCACGATACTGTTGGATACCAAACGGATAACGGTTGGTATGATCTTCCGTAACGTTGAGAATGCTGGCGGCGGCGGCGCGCAGGCTGGACGTGGTTTCCAATTGGAAGCTCGACAGCTCCAGAACATACAGTTGGCACGGCTGTTTCAGCAGCGTCAGCGCCGGCAGGCCAATATTTCCGCCGACACCGACCGCCCAACCGGCTGCCTTAGCCATTTCGCCGACCAGCGTAGTGACCGTACTTTTACCGTTGGAGCCAGTAATCGCCACAATCGGAGCCTGCGCTTCACGGCAGAACAACTCGATATCGCCCACAATCTCTACGCCTGCGGCGGCGGCATCGGCCAGCGCGGGTGTTGCCAGCGCAATACCGGGGCTGGCAACGATCAGGTCAGCCGCTAGCAGCCACTCTTCATTTAACGAACCAAGGTGGCGATCAACCTCGGCAGGCAACTTATCCAAACCAGGCGGACTAACACGGGTATCCACCACGCGCGGCGTCACACCGCGCGTCAGGAAGAAATCAACGCAGGAAAGCCCGGTTATCCCCAGGCCAATAATGACAACGTTTTTACCCTGATAGTCCATCATAGTGTTACCGTACCTTCAGCGTTGCCAGGCCAATCAGCACCAGCATCAGCGAAATAATCCAAAAACGCACAATCACGCGCGGCTCTGGCCACCCTTTAAGTTCATAGTGATGGTGAATAGGTGCCATGCGGAAGATACGCTGCCCGCGTAGCTTGAATGAACCGACCTGAAGGATCACCGACAGGGTTTCAACCACGAACACCCCGCCCATAATCACCAGCAAGAATTCCTGACGCAGCAGGACGGCAATGGTGCCCAACGCGCCGCCGAGTGCCAGTGAGCCGACATCGCCCATAAATACCTGCGCCGGATAGGTGTTAAACCACAGAAAACCCAGGCCTGCGCCGACGATCGCCGTACAGACGATCACCAGTTCACTGGCGTGGCGGATATAGGGGATATGCAGGTAACCGGCAAAATTCATGTTGCCCGTCGCCCACGCCACCAGCGCAAAACCAGCGGCAACAAACACGGTCGGCATAATCGCCAAACCATCCAATCCGTCAGTGAGGTTGACCGCGTTACTGGTGCCGACGATGACAAAGTAGGTCAGCAAAATGTAGAGCAGGCCCAGTTGCGGCATCACATCTTTAAAGAACGGTACAACTAACTGCGTGGCCGGTGTGCCTTTGCCGATGGCATACAGGGCAAACGCCACCACCAGCGCAATCAGCGATTGCCAGAAATATTTGCAGCGCGCGATCAACCCTTTGGTGTCTTTGCGTACCACTTTGCGGTAGTCATCGACAAAACCGACGATACCGTAGCCCAGCAGCACCAGCAGCACACACCACACATAGGGGTTGGACAAATTGGACCACAGCAGTACCGAAACGATGATCGCTGCCAGAATCATGACACCGCCCATGGTTGGCGTGCCGAGTTTGCTGAAATGAGACTCAGGCCCTTCATTGCGCACCACTTGCCCGATCTGCAATTTTTGCAGCCAGGCGATCAGATGCGGTCCCATCCACAAGGAGATCACTAACGCGGTCAGCAGGCTGACAATGGCGCGAAACGTCAAATACGAGAAGACGTTAAAGCCGGAATAAAACTTGACCAGATGTTCGGCCAGCCACACTAACATGCTGCATTCTCCTGTAATGCGTGTACCACATGCTCCATCGCAGAACTCCGGGAGCCTTTAACCAAAATGCTGATCGTGCCATGCGCCGACAGCAAGGTTTGCAAACGCGCGATCAATGCGGCCCGATCGGAAAAATGTTCACCACGTTCACTGGTGAGACTGATGGCCTGACTTAAGGTACCAATGCTCAACACCGTATCAATGCCTGCGTCACGCGCCACTTCGCCCACCTTCTGATGACACGCCTCGGCATCCTCACCAAGTTCACCCATGTCGCCCACCACCAGTACGCGGTAGCCCGGCATCTCCGCCAGCGTGTGCACCGCCGCAGTCATCGACCCCACATTGGCGTTGTAGCTGTCATCCAGCAGCAGTTTTTTTGCCGCCAGCATGATGGGGAACAAGCGCCCCGGCACGGCCTTGAGCTGCGCCAGCCCGTCTTTTACCTGCTGCAGCCCTGCACCTACGGACATCGCCAATGCGGCAGCCGCCAGCGCGTTTGCCACGTTATGTCGACCCGGCAGCGGCACGTTGACCTCCAGCGCGCCAAACGGCGTATGGAGTTCAAACAGGGTGCCCCCACCTTCATGGCGAATATCACTGGCGTAGTAGTCTGTGTATTCACCTTGCTGCGGTGAAAATTGCCATACTGTTTTGTCGTGCAGCACATCGTGCCACCGCGTCAGGTCATTGCTGTCGGCGTTAATCACCGCAATACCCTTGGTGGGCAAACCGTTAAAGATCTCCCCTTTGGCGCGCGCAACGCCGTCCAACGATCCAAACCCTTCCAGATGTGCGGCTGCCAGATTATTCACCAGCGCGCTATCCGGACGTACCATATTGGTGGCATAGGCAATCTCACCAATATGGTTAGCGCCCAACTCAATCACCGCAAAGCGATGATCAAGGGTGAGGCGCAGCAGCGTTAACGGCACGCCAATGTCATTATTGAAATTGCCGTCGGTGTAAAGCACGTCACCACACTGACGCAAAATCGCTGCCGTCATCTCCTTGACGGAGGTTTTGCCGGAAGAACCGGTCAGCGCTACCACGCGCGCAGAAGATTGGCGACGCATCCAGGCACCCAGTTCGCCCAACGCCAGACGGGTATCCCCCACCAACAGTTGTGGCACGTCGATAGGTAAGTGCTTACTGACCAACAGAGCCGCCGCACCACCGCGTACTGCCTGATGGGCATAATCATGGGCATCAAACTTTTCACCGCGCAGAGCGATAAACAGGCAGCCCGGCGTCAATTTTCGGGTATCGGTGCACACTGTTTCCACCGCCACATCCTCACCCAGGAGTGTGGCATTTAACGCCGTGGCCAGTTGCTGCAACGTAACGCGAATCATGCGATAACCCCCAGCAGACGCGCGGCAGTCACGCGATCGGAATAATCGAGACGCTGATTGCCCACCAGTTGATAATCTTCATGGCCTTTACCTGCAATCAACACAATATCGTCCACGTTGGCCTGCATAATGGCACTGGTCACCGCTTCAGCGCGACCATGCACCGCCAGTGCTCGTCCGGCATCCACCAAACCGGCAAGAATGTCTTTCACGATAGCCTGCGGCTCTTCGCTCCTCGGGTTATCGTCCGTCACCACAACGCGATCGGCCAGTTGTTCCGCGATGGCCCCCATAAGTGGGCGCTTACCTTTGTCACGATCGCCGCCGCAACCAAATACGCACCACAGTTGACCGGAGCAATGCGGACGCGCCGCCGCCAGCGCTTTCTCCAGCGCATCCGGCGTGTGGGCGTAGTCCACAATCACAGTCGGTTTACCCGGTGCTTTAAACACTTCCATGCGACCGCAAACCGGCTGCAATTGTGCGCCGGTTTCCAGTAATCTATCCAGTGGGTAGCCAAGGGAAAGTAACGTTGCCAGTGCCATTAGCAGATTGCTGACGTTAAATTCACCCATAAGGCGACTTTCTATGCGGCCGCGGCCCCATTTAGAGTCAAACGCAATTGAAGCGCCTTCGTCGTGATAATCGACGGCGGTGGCTTTCAGCCAGCGGCCACGGCAGCCTGGCACCAGATTATTGTACAGCGTCACCGCCACGGCATCCGGCAACTGCGCCAGCCAGCGTCTCCCCACCTCATCGTCGGCATTAATGATCGCCTGACCCACTTTATGTTCTGAGAACAGAGACCACTTGGCAGCCTCATAGCTTTCCATATCACCGTGGTAATCCAGATGGTCGCGGCTCAGGTTGGTGAAAACCGCCGCCGCAAACGGCAACGCGGCAACCCGATGTTGTACCAAGCCGTGCGAGGAAACTTCCATCGCAGCAAAAGTCGCGCCTTGTTCAACCAACTGATTCAGAACGTGCTGTATATCGACGGCCGAGCCCGTGGTGTTCGCTGCGGGATTGACGCGCCCTAACAGGCCATTACCCACGGTGCCCATCACGGCGCTGGTATCGCCCAGCAGTTGGCTCCATTGGGCCAGTAACTGTGTGGTTGTGGTTTTGCCGTTGGTGCCGGTCACACCGACCAGTCGTAATTTTTCCGCAGGCTGCTGATAAAAACGCCCCGCCAACGCCGACAAACGTTGGTTCAAATTACTCAGATACACAATCGGAACGCCGTGCATTTCACGTACCGTGCCATCGGCAGCTTCACCGTCTGCCTCTGCGATCACGGCCGCCACCCCTTGCGCAATCGCCTGAGGAATATAGCGACGCCCATCCACGCTGTGGCCAACTACGGCCACAAACAGATCGCCCGCCGCTGCAACACGGCTGTCCAGCGTCATTTCCCGCAGTTGGCGCGGTGGGACATCCTGCACCCACGGTGCCAGTAAATCGCACAGATTACGATCTGCCACCTGAAACCTCTTTATGGTTAATCACAAAATCATTTTTATCGCCGACGGGCAGCGCATCCGGCTCAACGTTCATGGTGCGCAGTACACCGCCCATGATGGCACCGAACACCGGCGCAGAAACCGCACCACCATAGTAGTTACCCGCCTTAGGATCGTTAATCACCACCACCAGCGCAAAGCGCGGGTTGCTGGCAGGCGCGACGCCTGCGGTGTAGGCAATATATTTATTGATGTATTTGCCGTCCGGTCCCACTTTTTTTGTCGTACCGGTTTTAATGGCAACACGGTATCCCTTGATCGCAGCCTTGGTTCCGCCACCACCGGGCAGAGCAACACTTTCCATCATATGCACCACTGTGCGCACGATAGGCTCGGCGAAAATGCGTTCCCCCGGCACGGGTGGATCGACTTTGGTAATGGAGAGCGGACGATAGATACCATAGCTACCGATAGTGGCGTAAACGCGCGCCAGTTGCAGCGGCGTCACCATCAATCCATAGCCGAAAGAAAAGGTGACCCTCTCTATGTCAGACCACCGTTGTTTTTGAGGGTATAAGCCACTGCTTTCTCCGACCAACCCCAAATTGGTCGCTTTTCCCAAACCAAAACGCGAGTAAGTGTCTACCAGCGCTGAGGAGGGCATCGCTAACGCCAGTCGTGAAACACCGACGTTACTCGACTTCTGTAGTATCCCGGTCAGAGTCAGTTCCGCGTAGCGGGCAACGTCTTTGATCTCATGGCCGTTGATGTAATAGGGCAAGGTATTGAGCAGGCTATTTTCTTTGACAACGTTACGTTGCAGCGCCGTCATCACCACCATCGGTTTTACTGTCGAACCCGGTTCAAAAATGTCGGTAATAGCGCGGTTACGCATGACATCGGAGGGGGTGCCCGCCAGATTGTTCGGATTGTAGGAAGGGCTGTTAGCCATCGCCAGCACTTCACCAGTACTGACATCCACCAGCACGGCGATGCCAGATTCGGCATTATTGAAGGCCACGGCGTTGTTCAACTCGCGATAAACCAACGCTTGCAGGCGCTCGTCAATGCTCAACATCAGGTTGTGTGCAGCCTGACTGTCAACGGAAGAGATATCTTCAATCACGCGACCAAAACGGTCTTTGCGCACCGTACGCTCACCCGGTTGCCCGGTCAGCCAACGATCGAAACTTTTCTCAACGCCCTCAATGCCCTGCCCATCAATATTGGTGAAACCAATCAGGTGAGACGTGACCTGACCAGCAGGATAGTAACGGCGTGACTCCTGGCGCAGATAAATGCCCGGCAGCTTGAGTTTGTGAACATATTCACCGATAGCGGGGTTCACCTGACGCGCCAGATAGACAAAGCGCCCTTTCGGGTTAGCGTTGATTTTCGCCGCCATCTGATCGAGCGGCAAATCCAGCGCATCAGAAAGCGCTTTCCAGCGGGTGTCGAGCGACACGCCGCCGTGTTCATTCAACTCTTTGGGATCGGCCCAAATGGCGTTAACGGGCACGCTGACCGCCAACGGACGCCCGGCGCGATCGCTGATCATGCCGCGTGCAGTGGGAACCTCCTGCACACGCAGGGAGCGCATATCCCCTTCACGTACCAGTTGATCCGGGTTGATCACCTGCAAATAGGCGGTGCGCAACATCAGCCCCACCATTGCCAACAGTATGCCTGTACAGAGCAACGCAAAACGCCAGCTTACAAAGCTGGCCTTATCTTCCTGTCGTTTCAACTTTCCTGTGCGCGCTGCTTTCATGCCAAATGAGTACCTATGTTCTCATGCTCAACCAGACTCACTGTTTGACTACGATATTTTCCTGCGCCGGGTCCACGTGCCCCATGTGCAGCTTTTCCGTTGCGATACGCTCCACCCGACTGTGATCGCCCAAGGCGTTCTCTTCCAGAATCAGGTTGCGCCATTCGATATCCAACGCATCACGCTCCAACAACAACTGCTCGCGCTGTGCGGTCAGCAAACGCGTCTTGTGCGCGGTCGTCACCACCAGCACCGCAGAAACCAACGCACCAATCAGCAGCAGCAGTGGCAATTTGCCGTGACGAAGAATGTCCTGGCCGATAATGCCTGCCAGGCTGTGCCGCTCGTTGCTTATCATTCCGCTAGCCGTTCCGCGATACGTAACACAGAGCTACGCGCTCTCGGGTTTTCTGCCACTTCGGCTTCCGGCGGCATCATCTTGCCTACCGTTTTCAGCGTTTGACCGCCTTGCGCACGCAGTTGTGCTTCAGTAAGCGGGATCCCGGCCGGCACCTGTGGCCCACGGCTGTGATGACGCATAAAACGCTTCACAATACGATCTTCCAGCGAATGAAAACTGATGATCGACAAGCGGCCCTGCGGTGCGAGTGCCGTCAGCGCGCCGTTCAGCGCCTGCTCGATCTCATCCAGCTCACTGTTGATATAGATACGGATTGCCTGAAAACTGCGGGTTGCCGGGTGCTTATGCCGCTCTTTGATCGGGCTCGCCGCCGCAATCAGCGCCGCCAACTCGCCTGTGCGCGTCATCGGTTCTGTGCTGTTACGTTCCACAATGGCGCGCGCAATCCGCTTGGCAAATCGCTCTTCGCCAAAGGTTTTCAACACCCAGGCAATGTCATCGACTTCTGCCGTTTGCAACCATTGCGCCGCTGACTGCCCGCGCGTCGGGTCCATACGCATGTCCAACGGGCCATCGCGCATAAAGGAAAAACCGCGTTCAGGATCGTCCAGTTGCGGCGAAGAGACGCCCAAATCGAGCAACACGCCGTCAATACGCCCGGTTAACCCCAGGGTCTCCACGTAACTTGCCAGCGCGGAAAAAGGTCCGTGAACAATAGAAAAACGGGAATCTTGAATCGCCTCTGCTGCCGCTATAGCTTGAGGATCGCGATCGATAGCCACAAGGCGTCCTTCCGGTCCGAGACGGGAAAGGATCAGCCGCGAATGGCCACCACGGCCAAACGTGCCATCGATGTATGTGCCGTCAGCGCGGATATTGAGGCCATTAACCGCTTCATCCAACAGCACAGTGGTGTGTTTATAATTTTCCGGCATGTATTTCTTTCAGCATGACTACAGTGATAAATCCTGCAATCTCTCGGACAACGGGGCGTCAGAGGATTGCTCAGCGTCAATATCGTCCTTGACCTGTTGATACCAGGCCTGCTCATCCCACAGTTCAAACTTGTTGAACTGGCCGACCAGCATCACTTCTTTCGTCAGGCTCGCATGTTGCCGTAGCGTACTGGCAATCAGCAGACGCCCGGCATTGTCCATCTGGCACTCACTGGCATGCCCCAATAGCAACCGCTGCACGCGGCGCTCAGCGGGATTCATGCTCGACAGACGTGACAACTTTTGTTCAATGATTTCCCACTCAGGCAGGGGATAAAGCAGCAGACAGGGCTGATGGAGGTCAATGGTGCAAACCATCTGACCTTGCGATGTCTCTGACAGCGTTTCCCGATAACGGGTAGGAACGGCGAGCCGACCTTTACTGTCGAGGTTAATCAGCGTAGCCCCACGAAACATGCTCGAGTTACCCCTTCATGACCCTTTTCACCACTTTATCCCACAAATTCCCACATTGATGAGTTTACGGAGGGTATGAAAACCTTGTCAAGCCAGAGCGGACGCGCTTTGGAATTATTTCTGCCTCAACACGGACATGAATGGCATAAAATGGAATAACAGACGGAAATTAAGGGAGATTAACGCCATGAAAATTTGAGGAAAAATTATTTCTGGATAAACAATCAGAAAGAAAGAGTAATAATTTCTCATTTTTACTTAAATTTACCATTAATCATAAAACGCTTGTGTCACCGCCGCCGTATTCCTCCTCCATCACCCGAGCACGGCGCTTGCCCGCTGCGCACTCCAGACCGATATCGGTCACATTTTTACCCAATGATATCGTTCATTCCATTCTACTGTTACAACAATCTCGACACGCTATTCTATTTTCTTTTTGGCAATGATGCTGCCAATTTTTCTTTATTTAAGGTTACGAAAAACAATTGAGGCTTTTTACCGTTAACCACTAAGTTCGTCGGTTAATTATTATATTGTAAGAGTATTCCTAAAACCCATGTGTTCCGCGCTGTTATTTGAGTTAAGCGGGGACGTTTACCCACCAAAAAACCAGTCGCCAAACGAAAAATCACAACCAATTGTTTATAAACATAATTTCCCCTACTGCCGCGCTTAATAAACCGCCATGCCAGCTTTCTTCTATAAAGTAGCGGCCATAAGAAAAAAGCATGAAAAAATAAAAAGTTATCGCTACTTACAACTTCAACATCCAGTGAAGTACACTACTTGCGTATTCTGGCCCAACGTGAACGCAGTTTCTGGTTTTACGTGAACG
>SMLE01000586.1_pt1 | contig 36615 bp, 34 predicted proteins | sample 2451431 | NCBI scaffold set ML178787.1 | reverse complement strand
GCCGGAAAGCGGGTTCCGAATTTACACCACCTTGACGGACTCTACCAGATGTCGGTTTTCCCAACGGTAACGCACTGAGCGCATCCTGTTTGTCAAAAGTGGACATAACATGCCTTTGCAAAGTAAAAACGATATGCCGTAGTGTAACCGACTCGCCCAGTGAAGAGAAAAAAGTATGGATGACAATGTGCAGCACGCACTCCAGGGGTTTACCCAGCGCTATATGGCGGCCTGGCAGCAAGCCTATGAGCATTTGCCCGCCAGTGAGGCGTTGTACGGCGTTGCTTCACCCTGCGTAGTGGAAAATGACGGCGAGCGGGTATTTTGGACACCTCAGCCTGTGGCCGAGGGCGCGGCACTTGACGGGGTGTCGCGTGCGCTGACAATTGCGCTGCATCCTGATGCTGAAGCCTTTTTTACCACGCAGTATGCCGGGGATATGGAAGCGCGCTTTGCCGATATTGATTGCCTGCTACTGCAATCGTGGAGCGAGGAGGATTTTGTGCGTATGCAAGAAAATCTGATCGGGCATTTGCTGACGCAAAAGCGACTCAAGTTGCCGCCGACGCTGTTTTTAGCCACGACGGAATAAGAAATGGCGCTGATCTCGTTATCCAACGTTAGCGGTGAAGTATGGCTTGAAACCTTTGGTACACGTGAACATCGGGTGTTGGCTCCCTCTTTGTCTGTGTTCCTGCAACAGTTGCAACCGAGAGTATGATGATGGCTGCCTGCATTATCTGGCGGATATGCGTGTAAGAGATATCTTACATTTATTGTGAGATATCTCTGTGTTTTCCTCGTTTCATGCACTTTTTTGTTTTTTTTCTTTTTAATTAATGGATTATATCTTTCTTTGCATTAGGGGTTTCAGCGTAAATATAAGAAAAAATCTGATCAGGGTCTTGCTGTTCGTCGCCTTTTAATACATCTTAGTAACCGGTTACAGGATGTATCACTTTATCGCTAAATGTGGTGAAGAAGGATAATGGCTTCAGGATGAAACCAAGGACACCTCCAGGAAGGAGATTAAGAGCCGTTACGGAGTGGCGGTGGGGCAGGAGCCTAAAGGGAATATCTTCACGGAAGATGCAGGAAGAACGGTCAGGACGAAAGTTGGACGCTTGCACGGAGAGCTGGTTAGGATAACCGCAAAGGAAAAGTTTTCACGGATGAGCAGGGACGCAGTGGTGTAGCGGGAAAGCTATAAAACGAACCGGGGGCACTGAATATCAGTGCCCCCAACTTTTTTGTTGCAGAGTATCCGTTAACGCTTTGCAGACGCGGCCCACTATTGCGTTGCCACCGCAGCCCTGCGCCTGTTGGGCTCCTCCAGCTTCAATGATATGCTTTGCCGTCCACGCAGCCGGTGAGAGAAAAGCATGACGCACCAAGACCACATTCGACACGCCTTATGGGAAATTGAACGCACGCTACGCGACAGCGTGTTTTGGCAATCCGCCCCGCCGCAGGACAGTGCGTTTACCAGCACAGAACCTTTCTGCATTGACACCATGAGCGCCGAACAGTGGTTGCAATGGGTACTGTTGCCGCGACTGCATGCGATGCTGGATGGCGGCGTTCCCTTACCCCAGGCGCTCGCGATCACCCCCTATTTTGAAGAGGCCCTGACCGGGGATATCAACGACATCGCGCCGCTGTTGGAACAACTGCGCGCGTTGGATTCACTGTTTGTGCCTGCCGATGCGCAGGGAGATCTGGATGCTTGAAATTCTGTATCAGGATGAGCATCTGATCGCCATTAATAAACCGGCTGGGTGGTTGGTTCACCGCAGTTGGCTGGATCGTAAAGAAAAAGTAGTGATCATGCAGATGCTACGGGATCAGATTGGTCAACATGTTTTCACGGTCCATCGTCTGGACAGGCCAACGTCAGGCGTGCTGCTGCTGGGGCTTTCCAGCGACATTGCGCGCCTGCTTTCGCAGCAGTTCGAGCAGCACCAGATTCAGAAAACCTATCATGCGGTCGTGCGTGGTTACCTTTCCGGCAGCGATACCATCGACTATGCGCTGATTGAAGAGCTGGACAAAGTGGCTGACAAGCTTGCCCAGCGCGATAAACAACCTCAGACGGCTATCACTCACTACCGTTCTCTGGCACAGGTGGAGCAACCGATAGCAGTAGGGCGCTATCCTACCGCCCGATACAGTCTGGTTGAGCTGATGCCGCAGACGGGACGCAAACATCAGTTGCGCCGTCATATGGTGCATTTGCGGCATCCCATTTTGGGTGATTCAAAGCACGGTGATTTGCGTCAGAATCGCGCGATGGCCGCGCATTTTGGTTGTGGACGCTTGATGTTGCATGCCAGCCAGCTGACGCTGTGCCATCCTGTAACAGGGGAGCCCTTGGTATTACGTGCTGGGTTGGATATGGCCTGGATGCGCGTAATGACGCAATTTGGCTGGCTGGGCAGTCTCCCTGATGTTGAAAGGGTTGAGTTTCCGCCTGACTCGGGGCAGGATAACGGCCTTTCCCGTATTGCCGAATAGCGCAGATACGGCGTTATCGGGCACGCAGCGATACATTACACGTGGAGTCATCATCATGGCGCAAATTGGTATTTTTGTTGGCACGGTTTATGGAAACTCATTGCTGGTTGCAGAAGAGGCGGAGAATCTGCTGAGTGAGCGCGGCCATCAGGTCAAGGTGTTTGAAGATGCCGAGCTGTCATCCTGGCTGGCGTATCGCGAGCAATATGTGCTGGTGGTAACGTCTACCACCGGACAAGGGGATCTGCCGGATTCCATCGCCCCCTTGTTTGCTGCGCTGCGTGAAAAAGGTGGTCATCAGCCAGCGCTGCGCTATGGCGTCATTGCACTGGGCGACAGCAGTTACCCCCATTTTTGCGGCGCGGGCCAGCAGTTTGATGCGTTGTTGCAAGAGATGGGGGCTCAGCGTGTGGGAGATGTGCTTCAGATTGACGCGACAGAATGCCCGGAGCCAGAAGTGCTTTCCTGCCCGTGGGTAGAGCAGTGGGGGGGGGGGGGGGTTGANCGTTGAATCAACGTGTATAAAAAACGGAGCGATGAAGCTCCGTTTTATCATGATGTTAGCTGCTCAGCGTATTAACGCCCTTTGGTCAGCTTCTCCAGATCGGATTCGATCTCATTAATCTTGTTTGCCACCACGCTTTCCAGATGACGCAAATCATCAAGGATTTTGCGTTTCAGATCGACTTCCACTTGATCGCGTTGGCAAATCTGGTCTAGCTCATCAATGACATAGCGCAGATTGGGGCTGATCTCATTGATCTCTTTAAAGCCTTGCCCGCTGTTATCCGCAACGATGGTTTTACGCTGGCGCGGATATTTAAATTTTACGCTTTTGGCGAAAAACTCCCCTTTATCCTTACGAAAATAGATTTTCAGGATGTCGTTGCTGGCCTCCTGGCGCAGGCTATAGCGATCAATTTCATCGGGATGGGAGATACCCAGGCTTTTTAGATTGTCATACATGGTGCCACCTTTTGGGGAGTGATAAAGAAAAGGCGGGTAAACCCGCCTTGTTCAGTTTAGTCGATGGTACGGAGCAACTCATTGATACCCACTTTACCGCGGGTTTTCGCATCCACTTTTTTCACGATCACGGCGCAGTACAGGCTGTAGCTGCCATCTTTCGACGGCAGGTTGCCGGAAACGACGACCGAGCCTGCCGGTACGCGACCGTAATGCACTTCACCGGTTTCGCGATCGTAGATTTTAGTGCTTTGGCCGATAAACACGCCCATGGAGATGACGGAGCCTTCTTCCACGATCACACCTTCTACCACTTCAGAGCGGGCACCGATAAAGCAGTTGTCTTCAATGATGGTCGGGTTGGCCTGCAACGGCTCCAGTACGCCACCGATGCCGACACCGCCGGACAGGTGAACGTTTTTCCCGATCTGTGCGCAAGAGCCGACGGTCGCCCAGGTATCAACCATGGTGCCTTCGTCAACGTAAGCACCGATGTTGACATAAGACGGCATCAGTACCGTGTTGCGGGCGATAAATGCGCCTTGACGCACGCTGGCAGGGGGTACTACGCGGAAACCTTCGCGTTGGAAGCGTGCTTCATCATAACCGGCGAATTTCATCGGCACTTTGTCGTAGTAGCGGGTTTCCGTCCCTTCCATCAGTTGGTTGTCATTGATACGGAAAGAGAGCAGCACCGCTTTTTTCAACCATTGGTGCGTCACCCACTCGCCATTGATTTTTTCCGCCACGCGCAGTGCGCCGCTGTCCAATAAGCCAATTACCTGATTAACGGCTTCACGGGTTACGCTGTCCACGGAGGTCGGCGTAATGTCGGCACGGCGTTCAAAGGCGGCTTCGATAACGTTTTGTAATTGATGCATCCTGTTTCTCTTTCTGTGCTGTCAGTCAATGGTTAATTCAGGGTTACTTTATCGTTTGGGTCGAGGGCTTCTGTCAACCGTTGTTGCAAGATAAGGCTCAATTCCGGAGATAATGCGCGTCTGTCTTTGTCTGCAAGGATAAAAAGGTCTTCTACCCGCTCGCCAATCGTGGAAATGCGCGCACCGTGTAACGACACGTTGAGATCGGCGAACACTTTACCCAAGCGAGCCAGCAGCCCCGGTTGATCTAGTGCGCTCAACTCCATATAGCTGCGTCTGTCCGTATGTGTCGGTAGGAAGCTGATTTCCGTGGGCACACTGAAATGGCGTAATTTGGAGGACGCGCGGCGTGGGCGCGGGTGCTGGTAATCGCGCTGCGTGAGCGCCTGAACCAGCGCCTGGCGAATAAACTCGTGGCGATCCGGTGCGACCGGGCTGCCGTCGGGTTCCAGTACGATAAAGGTGTCCATTGCCATACCATCGCGGCTGGTGAAAATTTGCGCATCATGCACGCTCAGGTTGCGACGGTCGAGTTCGCCTGCCACAGCGGCGAACAGATAAGGGCGATCTGGGCTCCAGATGAAAATTTCAGTGCCGCCGCGGCTAGCCTGGTGGCTGATAAGCATCAATGGCTGATGTAAATCATGCTCAACCAGATGGCGTGCGTGCCAGGCAAGCTGATTCGGCGAATGGCGCAGAAAATAATCTGCGCGGCAGCGGCTCCAGATAGGGTGCAGCGCTTCTTCATCGATATTGTCCATGCGCAGCAGCGCCAAGGCCTGAAGGCGATGATGGCGTACGCGATCGCGCACATCCGGCGTATTTTGCATCCCGCGGCGCAGCTGTTTCTCGGTGGCGAAATAAAGTTCGCGCAGCAGGCTCTGTTTCCAACTGTTCCACAAGGTTTCGTTGGTCGCGCAGATATCGGCAACCGTGAGGCTGACCAGGTAGCGCAGGCGAGTTTCGCTTTTCACTTCAGCGGCGAACTGCTGGATAACCGCCGGATCCTGAATGTCGCGACGCTGTGCGGTAACCGACATTAGCAGGTGGCAGCGCACCAACCAGGCAACCAGTTGCGTTTCGCGTGAATTAAGCTGGTGCAGCGCGGCAAACTCAACGACATCTTGCGCCCCCAGTTCCGAGTGATCGCCGCCGCGTCCTTTAGCAATGTCATGAAACAGCGCCGCAAGTAGCAGTAATTCCGGCTGCGGCAGGCGCGGATACAGCTCCACGCACAGTGGATGCTGGGCGCGCGTCTCTTCGTCGGCAAAGCTTTCCAGTTTGAGCAGCACACGCAGCGTGTGCTCATCCACGGTATAGGCATGAAACAGATCGAACTGCATCTGCCCGACAATATTGCTCCATAACGGTGTATACGCTTCCAATACGCTATGACGATGCATCGGCAGCAGGGCACGGTTTACCGCGTGTGGATGGCGCAAAATAGCCATAAAAAGATGCCGCGCTTCAGGAATTGCGCATAGCGGTTGGGCCAGATGGCGACGTGCATGACGCAATTGGCGCAGCGTGGTGGAATAGATGCCAGTAATCTCATCGTTGCGCACCATGGTGCTAAACATGCGCATAATGGCTTCCGGCTTGTGCATGAACAGCGTCTCATCACGCAGGTCGATCAGATTGCCACGCAGTTGGAATTCATCATCTATCGCGCGGGGTTTTTCACTGGCATCCAACGCCAGGATGGCCTCATCGAACAGTTGCAGCAGCATATGATTAAGCTCGCTGACGCGGCGCGTCGCGCGATAGAAATCTTTCATCATGTGCTCAACCGGCGCATTGCCCTCACCACGGTAATTCAGTAACTGTGCCACGTTGAGCTGGCGGTCAAACAGCAAACGGTTGTCGTAACGCGACAGAATCAGATGCAAGGCAAAGCGAATGCGCCATAGGAAGCTCTGACATTCATTGAGCTCGTTGCGCTCGGCTTCGGTGAGAAAACCAAATCCGACCATTTCGTTGAGCGACGTGGCACCAAAATGGCGCCGGGCAACCCAGAGCAAGGTGTGAATATCGCGCAGCCCTCCGGGGCTACTTTTTATATCCGGTTCAAGATTATAGCTGGTGCTGTGGTAACGCTGATGCCGTTCTTGCTGTTCGGTGATTTTGGCCGGGAAAAAGGCGGAGGAGGGCCAAAAATCTTCGCTAAAAATCTGTTTTTGTAAGGAGAGAAACAGTGCCACATCGCCGCAGATCAGGCGCGATTCGATCAGGTTTGTCGCCACGGAAATATCCGCTCTGCCTTCTTGCAGGCACTCATCCAGCGTGCGCACGCTATGACCGACTTCAAGCTTGAGGTCCCACAGCAGCGTGATAAACGCGCCCACCTGTTGAGATTGATGGGCGCTGAGCGACTGCCCGCTGAGCACCAGCACATCAATATCCGACAGTGGGTGCAACTCACCGCGCCCGTATCCACCGACGGCCACCAGCGTCGTTTGTGCGGCAGATTCGAAACCGTAAAACGCCCACAGACGTTGCAGCAGATGGTCGATAAAAAAGGTTCTGGCGATAATCAACGTTTCGGCGGCTACCCCGGCGCGAAATTCAGCACCTAACCACGTCTGAAAGCGCTCCATGGACAGTTTGAGCGCTGAGCAATCCAATTCGCTGTCGCTGTAGGTTAATGGGGAGGCGGGGGGCTGTATGTCAGCGGTGAACGCGTCGGCGGAGTGAGAAGCGTTGTTGTCATTCATAAATTCACAGCCCTTAAGCGTTGCCTGGCAAACGCCATAAAAGAGACGCCAACCCTGTTAACGGTATCCCTGGCCGCCGCCGAAAGATAACCGTCGGGCTGGCGTACCATTATGCCGGGTGCGAAATGATGTTGGGGATGGTGTCGTCTTTCCTCAGCGTCATAATTTCGTAACCGTTTTCGGTTACCACAATAGTATGCTCGTATTGCGCCGACAAGCTGCGATCTTTGGTTTTTACCGTCCAACCGTCTTTCATGGTGCGGATACGGAAATCGCCGGCGTTAAGCATCGGTTCAATGGTGAATGCCATGCCCGCTTGCAGCACGACGCCGCCGTCATCGGCATCGTAATGCAGCACTTGAGGTTCTTCATGGAAACCGCGACCAATACCGTGGCCGCAATATTCGCGTACCACGGAGAAATCATTGCTTTCCGCGAAGACCTGGATAGCTTTACCCAGGGCACGCAGCCGGATGCCTGGCTTGACCATTTTCAGCGCCAGATAGAGACTTTCCTGTGTGATACGGCACAGACGTTCGCCCAGAATGGTGGGTTTACCGGCGATGAACATCTTGGAGGTGTCACCGTGGAAGCCGTCTTTGATGACCGTGACGTCGATATTGACGATGTCACCGTCTTTCAGCAGACGCTCATCGCTGGGAATGCCGTGGCATACCACTTCGTTGATAGAGATACACACCGATTTCGGAAAACCATGATAACCGAGGCTGGCAGAAATGGCCTGCTGCTTGTTGGTAATATGGTCGTGGCAGATGCGATCGAGTTCGCCAGTGCTGACACCGGGAACCACATACGGTTCGATGATTTCCAGCACTTCCGCCGCGAGGCGGCCAGCGACGCGCATTTTCTCGATGTCTTCAGGGGTTTTTATTGATATAGCCATGCAAAATTGTCCGCAGGTGTCGAAGCAGTCGACGAATTTAAGGTTACTCACTAACTACTTATGTTATCAGCCCTGACGGATGGTGCCAAATCCCCATTTGGATTCAATGGCGGTACGTCAGGAGAAAATCAGGTAAAGGGTGCAACAAAAGTTGGTGTCGGTGGGGACTTTATGATATAAAGCGCGCCGGTGATCTGACTGGGTCTGGCTAACAGGTTCAGCGGAATTCACTAAACTCATATGTGTAAATAACACACACATGTCGACACGTTCACCGGGGTGCTCGAAGGTCAATGTCTTATGACGTGACTGAAGGGTCGGTGTAATGGGACATGTGGAGGCTTAACCCCATACTCAATTTATAGAGGTAATCATGGCAACTGTTTCCATGCGCGATATGCTCAAGGCTGGCGTACACTTCGGTCACCAGACCCGTTACTGGAACCCGAAAATGAAACCTTTCATTTTTGGTGCGCGTAACAAAGTTCACATCATCAACCTTGAAAAAACCGTTCCGATGTTCAACGATGTATTGGCTGAGCTGAGCAAAATCTCTTCTCGCAAAGGCAAAATCCTGTTCGTTGGTACGAAACGCGCTGCAAGCGAAGCGGTAAAAGACGCTGCAAACAACTGCGACCAGTTCTTCGTGAACCATCGCTGGTTGGGCGGTATGCTGACTAACTGGAAAACCGTTCGTCAGTCCATCAAGCGTTTGAAAGATCTGGAAACCCAATCTCAAGACGGTACCTTCGACAAGCTGACCAAAAAAGAAGCTCTGATGCGTACTCGTGAACTGGACAAGCTGGAAAACAGCCTGGGCGGTATCAAAGATATGGGCGGCCTGCCAGATGCTCTGTTTGTGGTTGACGCTGACCATGAACACATCGCCATCAAAGAAGCAAACAACCTGGGTATCCCGGTATTTGCTGTGGTTGATACCAACTCCGATCCGGATGGCGTTGACTTCATCATTCCTGGCAACGACGACGCCATCCGTGCAGTAACCCTGTACCTGAGCGCTGTTGCTACCGCTGTTCGTGAAGGCCGTTCTCAAGATCTGGCTGTTCAAGCGGAAGAAGGCTTGGTAGAAGCTGAATAATAAGACTGGCTCCGTCGAGCCCTTATTAACCAGGTATTGAATATGTTGGTTAGGGGGCCTTAATGGCCCCCTTTTACTTATCTCCCACGAGATAACCGAGGAAAAGATAATGGCTGAAATTACCGCTGCCCTGGTAAAAGAACTGCGCGAGCGTACTGGCGCTGGCATGATGGAATGCAAGAAAGCGCTGGTCGAAGCTAACGGTGATATCGAACTTGCTATCGATAACATGCGTAAGTCTGGCCAGGCTAAAGCTGCGAAAAAAGCAGGCCGTGTTGCTGCTGAAGGTGTGATTCTGACCAAGATCGCGGCTGACGGCAAATATGGCGTTATCGTTGAGCTGAACTGCGAAACTGACTTCGTTGCTAAAGATGCTGGCTTCAAAGCTTTTGGCGAAGAAGTTGCAACGGCTGCGCTGGACGAACGCATCACCGACGTTGACGTTCTGAAAGCGAAATTCGAAGAGCAGCGTACTACGCTGGTCGCGAAAATTGGTGAAAACATCAATATTCGTCGTATCGCTATTCAGGAAGGTGACGTGCTGGGTGCTTACCTGCACGGCGCACGCATTGGCGTACTGGTTGCCGCTACCGGCGCTGACGAAGAACTGGTTAAGCACGTTGCTATGCACATTGCTGCCAGCAAACCTGAGTACGTGAAAGCAGAAGACGTTCCGGCTGATGTGGTTGCGCGTGAGCACCAGATCCAGTTGGACATTGCCATGCAATCTGGCAAACCGCGTGAAATCGCAGAAAAAATGGTCGAAGGCCGTATGCGTAAATTCACCGGCGAAATCTCTCTGACCGGTCAACACTTCGTGATGGATCCCAACAAGACCGTTGGCGATCTGCTTAAAGAGCACAAAGCTGACGTCATCAGTTTCATCCGTTTCGAAGTGGGTGAAGGCATTGAGAAAGCGGAAGTTGACTTCGCTGCTGAAGTCGCCGCGATGAGCAAGCAGTCTTAAGATGCAAAAAAGGAGCCGCCAGTTGGCGGTTCCTTTTTATACCCGTCATACTTCATGTACAGCGGCGTTGGCGAGGTTCACTTGGCGCATTTCTGAGTAAACCGACGCACAACACTTATGGGTCATACCCTCGGGGCATACCCACGGGCCATTCGCATGAAGCCGGGTATATCCAGCCAAAATTTTCAACACGTTTTACTGCTACTGCGCATTTATGCGTCGGTTCAATGACGCTCGCGGTATGAGGGATTAAAGCGTGACAGTAATCACATTCCCATTATGATGATAGCCCGTTAGGACAACAACACCATGGCAACCAACGCAAAACCCGTATATCAACGTATCCTGCTTAAGCTCAGTGGCGAAGCATTACAAGGGGCCGAAGGTTTTGGTATCGATGCGAGCATTCTGGATCGCATGGCTCAGGAAATCAAAGAACTGGTTGAGCTGGGCATTCAGGTCGGCGTCGTTATCGGTGGTGGCAACCTGTTCCGCGGTGCCGGCCTGGCACAGGCTGGTATGAATCGCGTGGTGGGCGATCACATGGGGATGTTGGCCACCGTAATGAACGGCCTGGCAATGCGCGATGCGCTGCACCGTGCTTATGTCAACGCGCGCTTGATGTCAGCCATTCCGCTCAACGGTGTGTGCGACAATTACAGCTGGGCTGAGGCTATCAGCCTGCTGCGTAACAATCGTGTGGTGATTTTCTCCGCTGGTACCGGTAACCCCTTCTTCACTACCGATTCTGCCGCTTGTCTGCGCGGTATCGAGATTGAAGCTGACGTGGTGCTGAAAGCCACCAAAGTGGATGGCGTTTTTTCTGCGGATCCGGTTAAAGATCCCACTGCGACGCTTCATGAAACGCTAACCTATCAGGATGTTCTCGAACGGGAACTGAAAGTGATGGATTTGGCGGCCTTTACACTGGCTCTCGATCATAATTTACCGATCCGCGTTTTCAACATGAACAAACCCGGAGCATTGCGCCGCGTAGTCATGGGTGAAAAAGAAGGCACCTTGATCACGAAGTAATAACGGGTGTACTGAAAAATAAGGTACTATCCTGATCTTGGTGGTACTGCTTTATTTTCGTAATACCAATAGATAACGCGCTGCGTCGGCATCCCGGCGCAAGCATCAATGATTTAGCGGGTTTGCTGTATGCATCCCTGTCTGCTTGTATCATGCGCGTTGGTTTCATGATAAAGCACAGGGAAATAACCTGTCCGGCAACCAGTATTCAAGGGTCCGCAACGTGATTAATGACATCAGAAAAGATGCTGATACACGCATGGAAAAGTGTGTAGAAGCGTTTAAGCACCAAATTAGCAGAGTTCGTACTGGCCGCGCTTCACCGAGCCTGCTGGATGGCATCCAGGTAGAATATTATGGTTCTGCCACGCCGCTGCGCCAGGTGGCAAACATTGTGGTTGAAGACACGCGCACGCTGGCGATCACGGTGTTTGACCGCACCTTGGGCCCGGCCGTTGAAAAAGCGATCATGGCCTCCGATCTGGGGTTAAACCCGTCCTCTGCGGGCGCGGTGATCCGTGTCCCATTGCCTCCGTTGACGGAAGAGCGCCGCAAATATTTGACCAAAGTAGTGCGTGGTGAAGCGGAACAAGGGCGTGTTTCCGTGCGTAACGTGCGCCGTGATGCGAACGACAAGCTGAAAGCGTTGTTGAAAGATAAAGCGATCAGTGAAGATGAAGAACGCCGCGCGCAGGATGAGGTGCAAAAACTGACTGACGCCTATATCAAGAAAGTTGATGTCGCGCTGGCAGAAAAAGAAAATGAGCTGATGGAGTTTTAATCGGCTTCCAAAATAAAAGCGCCAGCCAGTACACCCACTGGCGGCGCTTTATTTTTTTAGAGCAATTTCATGAAGCAACTGACGATCCTCGGTTCAACCGGTTCGATTGGCGTTAGTACGCTGGCTGTAGTGAAAGCCAATCCGGATAAATTCGCCGTTACTGCCCTGGCCGCTGGGCGGAACGTTGATGTGATGCTGGCGCAATGCCTGCAATTCCAACCTGCCTATGCCTCCATGTCCGATCCCCAGGCTGCGACATTGTTACGTGAACGACTGATGGACGCAGGCTGCCGTACCGAAGTGCTGGCGGGTGAGCACACAGCGTGTGAGTTGGCTGCGCTCGATGGCGTCGATCAAGTGATGGCGGCAATCGTGGGGGCCGCAGGATTATTGCCAACGCTCGCCGCCATCAAAGCGGGCAAACAAGTGCTATTGGCGAATAAAGAATCTTTGGTCACCTGTGGCCGATTGTTTATGAACGCAGTTGCACAATACGGTGCGCAACTGCTACCAATAGACAGTGAACACAACGCCATTTTTCAGAGTTTACCTGAGCACATTCAACGCCAATTGGGTTACGTTTCATTAACGGAATATGGGGTGGAGCGTATTGTTCTGACCGGTTCGGGTGGCCCATTTCGAGAAACGCCGCTGGCCGCATTGGCGGCGATGACGCCCGATCAGGCATGTGCTCACCCCAACTGGTCCATGGGGCGCAAGATTTCTGTGGACTCCGCCACCATGATGAACAAGGGGCTGGAGTACATTGAGGCGCGTTGGTTGTTTAATGCGTCAGCGGCGCAGATGGAAGTGATTATCCATCCGCAGTCCGTTATTCACTCGATGGTGCGCTATCGTGATGGCAGCGTTTTGGCACAACTTGGCACACCGGATATGCGTACGCCGATCGCGCACGCCATGGCCTATCCGCAGCGCGTGGTATCGAACGTGGCACCGCTGGATTTTATGCGTCTTGGCCCACTCACGTTCAGCGAGCCGGACATGACGCGTTATCCCTGCTTGCAGTTAGCGATTGCTGCGTGCAATCAGGGCCAGGCGGCAACGACTGCGCTGAATGGGGCTAACGAAGTTGCTGTCGACGCCTTTTTGCACGGTGAGATTCGCTTTACCGATATTGCGTCGTTGAATCAGCGCGTGATGGAGCAGCTTTCCTGCGCTGAACCAGAATCCGTTGACGATGTCCTGGCTATTGACCGTTGGGCTCGCGAGAAAGGCCGGGAGGCGTTACGCGGTTTCCACTGAGAACGTGCGCTTGCGGACGCGATCGTCGCGGCACAATTTGTTCATGCGGGATCAAGGTGATATAGTCTGCGCCATTCGCGTCGAGGTCAGTGCGAAAACGCTGGCGAAGGACGTACAGCCGTGCTCGTTCACGGCTTTTTTGTGCTAACGGGTCTGATGTTAGGGATGGATTGTTTTCTTACTTGAGGAAATTAAGTTCGCGTTATGCCGTCTGATAATCAACAAACACCCATTACGCCACCCGAAAGCGGGCTAAGGCATGTCGCAATCATCATGGATGGTAATGGCCGTTGGGCGAAAAACCGTGGCAAGCTACGCGTTTTTGGCCATCAGGCTGGTGTGAAGGCGGTGCGGCGGGCGGTGAGCTTTGCGGTAAGCCATCGGCTCGATGCCTTGACCTTATATGCCTTCAGTAGCGAAAACTGGAACCGTCCGGCGCAAGAAGTGACAGCGCTGATGGAACTGTTTGTTCGGGCGTTGGACAGTGAGGTCAAAAGCCTGCATAAACACGGCGTTCAGTTGCGTATTATCGGTGATATCAGCCGTTTCAGCCCGCGTCTACAAGAACGCATTCGCCGTTCTGAAGCACTGACAAAAAATAATCCAGGGTTAATACTGAATATTGCCGCGAATTATGGCGGACGTTGGGATATTATTCAGGGCGTCAGACAATTGGCTGAGCAGGTGCAGGAAGGCACGCTCCGCCCGGACACGATAGACGAAGATACCTTATCCCACGCCCTGTGTTTGAGCGATCAAACGCCGGTCGATTTGGTCATCAGGACGGGGGGAGAACACCGCATCAGTAATTTTTTGCTGTGGCAGATTGCTTATGCTGAGCTTTACTTTACCGATGTCCTTTGGCCTGATTTCGATGAACACGATTTTGAAGGTGCGATGAATGCATTTTCGCAACGCGAACGGCGTTTCGGTGGAACTGCACCTTCCGATGCTGACGCATCATAGGGGGAAGGTGTGCTGAAGTATCGATTGATAACTGCCTTGATTTTAATCCCGTTGGTCATTGCAGCATTGTTTCTGCTGCCACCGAAGGGATTTGCACTAGTAACGCTCGGCGTTTGCATGCTGGCCGCCTGGGAGTGGGGGCAATTCGCCGGATTAGGCTCTTCTGCCCAGCGTTTGTCTCTTGCCTTTATGTGTGGCGCACTGCTGGCGTTGATGACACTATCATTGCCCAACTATCACTATTCGGTTCATCTGCTGCCTATTCGCGTTTCGCTCTGGGTATCACTGGTGTGGTGGTGTGGCGCACTGCTGTTGGTGCTGTCGTACCCCAGTTCTGCCGGATTTTGGCGCGGTTCAAAAGCGTTGCGCCTGCTGTTTGGCGTGTTGACCATCGTGCCTTTCTTCTGGGGTATGGTGGCGTTACGCCAGCACCATTATGATAGCGATCCCTTCTTCGGTGCCTGGTGGTTGCTCTACGTGATGTTGCTGGTGTGGGGCGCAGACAGTGGCGCATACCTGTTTGGTAAACTGTTTGGCAAGCATAAACTCGCACCCAAAGTGTCTCCGGGGAAAACCTGGGAGGGCTTTGTCGGTGGGTTAGCCACCACCGCGGTTATCTCCCTGCTGTTTAGTGTTTATGCGCCTTTGGGCGTTGCGCCATTTACACTGCTCATCTGTTCGGTGATTGCGGCGCTGGCATCGGTACTGGGTGATTTGACCGAAAGCATGTTTAAACGGGAAGCCGGTATTAAAGACAGCAGCCACCTGATTCCCGGTCATGGCGGCGTGCTTGACCGCATCGATAGCCTGACGGCGGCGATCCCGGTATTTGCCTGCCTGATGTTTTTAGTGTTTAAAACGGTTTAGGATGACCTGACAGATGATGAATGTCCTTTGGAGTTTGGCTGCATTTGTTGTTGCACTGGGCGTATTGATTACGGTGCATGAATTTGGCCACTTCTGGGTTGCTCGTCGCTGTGGGGTTAAGGTTGAGCGTTTTTCTGTCGGATTTGGCAAGGCGCTATGGCGTTGGAGCGATCGGCGGGGGACTGAGTTTGTCATTGCCCTGATTCCACTGGGTGGCTATGTCAAAATGCTCGACGAGCGTGTGGATACCGTCTCGCCGGAACAGCATCATCTCTCTTTTAACCGTAAAACCGTATGGCAACGAGCGGCTATCGTGAGTGCGGGTCCGATTGCCAATTTCCTGTTTGCGATTGCCGCCTACTGGCTGGTGTTTATTATTGGTGTGCCGGGTGTACGGCCCGTGGTCGGCGAAATAGTACCCAACTCGATTGCTGCTATGGCGCAAATGTCGCCGGGGATGGAACTAAAAGCGGTAGATGGTATCGAAACGCCTGACTGGGACACGGCGCGTTTAACGCTGATCGGCAAGATTGGCGATAACGAGGTAACGCTTGACGTTGCGCCGCTTGGTTCTTCGTCCGTGGTGCGTAAGACGCTGGATTTGCGTGACTGGCAGTTCAACCCAGAAAGGCAGGATCCCGCCGCCTCATTGGGCATGGTGCCGCGTATGCCGCAAATCGATGCGGTGTTGACGCAGGTACAGGATGGGTCGGCAGCGCAAAAAGCCGGTTTGCAAGTCGGGGACAGGATCGTTAAAGTCGATGGGCAACCGCTGACGCGCTGGTCGCTGTTTGCCAGTACGGTGCGTGACAAGCCGGATGCAGATATTGCGCTGGACATTGAACGAAACGGTGAGGCCCACTCTCTAATCTTGACGCCGGACAGCAAAACGGCCGGTGGCAGGGTGGAAGGGTTTGCCGGGGTGGTGCCAAAAGTCATCCCGCTGCCCGAAGAGTACCGGACGGTGCGGCAATACGGGCCGTTCAGTGCGATTTATCAAGCTGAGGATAAAACCTGGCAGCTGATGCGGTTAACCGTCAGTATGCTGGGAAAACTGATAACAGGCGATGTTAAGCTCAACAACCTGAGCGGCCCAATATCTATCGCTCAGGGGGCCGGCATGTCGGCCGACTATGGGCTGATTTACTACCTGATGTTTTTGGCATTGATCAGTGTAAATCTGGGCATTATCAATTTGTTCCCGCTACCGGTTTTGGATGGTGGACACCTGCTCTTTCTGCTGGTTGAAAAACTGAAAGGCAGGCCGGTTTCTGAGCGTGTGCAAGACTTTTGTTATCGTATCGGCACGGTGGTGCTGATGCTGTTAATGGGGCTCGCACTTTTTAATGATTTCTCTCGCCTTTAGGCGGGGGAGTAGATTAGGAAAAACGCATAACAACGATGGCGATGAAAAAGTTGCTCATAGCGTCGCTGCTGTTCAGCAGCGCCACCGTATACGGTGCAGACGGATTCGTAGTGAAGGATATTCATTTCGAGGGCTTGCAGCGTGTTGCTGTCGGTGCGGCACTACTCAGCATGCCTGTCCGTGTGGGTGATACCGTCAGTGATGACGATATCGGGAATACCATCCGTGCACTGTTCGCGACCGGAAACTTCGAGGATGTCCGGGTACTGCGTGACGGTGAAACCTTGATTGTGCAGGTGAAAGAACGGCCTACCATCGCCAGCATCACCTTCTCCGGCAATAAAGCGGTCAAGGATGAGATGCTGAAAGAAAACATGGAAGCGTCCAATGTGCGCGTCGGCGAAGCGTTAGATCGCACGACCCTCTCTTCTATCGAGAAGGGCCTGGAGGATTTCTACTACAGCGTCGGTAAATACAGCGCCTCCGTGAAGGCAGTGGTGACACCGTTGCCGCGCAACCGTGTTGACCTCAAACTGGTGTTTACCGAAGGGGTTTCCGCGCAAATCCAGCAGATCAATATCGTTGGCAACAAAGCCTTCACCTCTGATGAATTGATCGCCCAATTCCAACTGCGCGATGACGTGCCGTGGTGGAACGTCATGGGCGATCGTAAATACCAGAAACAGAAACTCTCCGGCGACCTGGAAACGTTGCGCAGCTTCTATCTCGATCGCGGCTACGCGCGTTTCACGATTGACTCCACGCAGGTGAGCCTGACGCCCGACAAAAAGGGCATCTATATCACCATCAACATCACGGAAGGCGAGCAGTACAAGCTGTCCGGGGTGACGGTGCGCGGTAATCTGGCGGGTCACTCTGCCGAGATTGAAGGGCTGACGAAAGTGAATCCTGGCGAGCTGTATAACGGTGCCAAAGTGACACGCATGGAAGAGGATATCAAAAAGCTGCTGGGCCGTTACGGCTACGCTTATCCGCGCGTGGTGACACAACCTGAAATCAGCGACGGGGACAAAACCGTCAAGCTCAACATCAACGTTGATGCCGGTAACCGCTTCTCGGTGCGCCGTATACGCTTCGAGGGCAATGATACCTCCAAAGATTCCGTGCTGCGTCGCGAAATGCGCCAGATGGAAGGGGCGTGGTTGGGTAACGATCTGGTGGAGCAGGGTAAAGAGCGCCTCAACCGTCTTGGCTACTTTGAAAGCGTTGATGTAGAAACTCAGCGCGTGCCGGGCACCGCCGATCAGGTAGACGTCACCTACAAAGTGAAAGAGCGTAACACCGGTACGTTGAACTTCGGCGTCGGTTTCGGTACGGAGAGTGGTGTCAGCTTCCAGGCTGGGGTTCAGCAAGACAACTGGCTGGGCACTGGTAATTCAGTGGGCATCAGTGGGACTAAAAACAGCTACCAGACCTATGTCGAGCTGTCGATGACCAACCCCTACTTTACGGTAGACGGTGTCAGCCTCGGCGGTCGTATTTTCTATAACGACTTTAAAGCCTACGATGCTGAACTTTCTGACTATACCAACCGCAGCTATGGCATAGGCACAACGCTAGGTTTCCCGATCAACGAGAACAACTCATTGCGTCTGGGTCTGGACTATGTACATAACGATGTGTCAGATATGTCACCGCAGGTGGTGATGTGGCGCTATCTTAATTCGGTGGGTGTTAATCCGCCGGTTGTAGAATCGGGCAATCACTCCAGCGCCGATTTTAACGCCAACGATTTCTTCCTCAACGCCGGATGGGTCTACAATAGTCTGGACCGTGGCTTCTTCCCGACGGAAGGGAGCCGTGCCAGCTTCAACGCCAAGGTTACGGTGCCGGGTTCCGACAACGAATACTACAAGCTGACCTTTGATTCAGCGACTTACTATCCGTTGAGTGAAAACCACCACTGGGTGTTGATGGGCCGCGCGCGTGCGGGCTACGCGGACGGTATTGGCAGCAAAGATGTGCCGTTCTACGACAACTTCTATGCCGGTGGTTCCAGTACGGTACGTGGCTTCCAGTCGAATACCATTGGTCCTAAAGCGGCTTACTATCGGTGTGAAAAGCCGTTACCAAACAGTTACTCGGCTTGCCGTGTGGACAATACGGATGATGCTGTGGGCGGTAACGCCATGGCGGTGGTCAGTGCGGAATTGATTCTGCCGACGCCATTTGCCAGCGATAAATATGCCAGTTCGCTGCGCACCTCGTTGTTTGTAGATGCCGGTACGGTATGGGATACCAACTGGAAGAACACGGACAAAACCCTGGCGGCAGGTGTGCCAGACTACAGCGAACCGGGCAATATTCGTGTGTCCACCGGTCTTGCGGTGCAGTGGATGTCACCGTTTGGGCCATTGGTGTTCTCCTATGCCCAGCCAGTCAAGAAAATTGACGGAGACAAGTCGGAACAGTTCCAGTTTAACATTGGTAAAACGTGGTAGTGTAACGACAAACACGTTGTCTCTATATGAAGTATAGGGCTCTGGTAACGCGCTATGTGTGCTGACCCAGAGCTTTGTGCACGTTAATGTGTGATAAAAAAGATCAGGTTGAGGAGTAATAACGTGAAAAAGTGGTTGTGTGCCGCAGGTCTCGGTTTAGCTCTGGCAGCGTCTGCCAGCGTTCAAGCGGCCGACAAAATTGCCGTTGTCAACGTTGCCAGCATTTTCCAGCAGTTGCCGCAGCGTGAAACCGTTGCCAAGCAGTTGGAAAACGAGTTTAAAGGTCGTGCATCTGAATTGCAGAAAATGGAAAGCGATCTGCAAACCAAAATGCAAAAATTGCAGCGTGATGGTTCTACCATGAAAGCCAGCGACCGCAGCAAATCTGAAAACGATCTGATGGCGCAGCGTGAACAGTTCTCCAACAAGGCACAGGCGTTTGAACAAGACAATCGCCGTCGCCAGATGGAAGAACGTAACAAGATCCTGAGCCGTATTCAGGATGCCATCAAAAGCGTTGCCAGCAAAGATGGCTACGATATCGTGATTGATGCCAACGCGGTTGCCTATGTCGGTAACGCGAAAGACATCACGGCTGATGTGCTGAAACAGGTTAAATAACTCATGGTTTCAATTCGACTGGACGCCTTGGCAGCACAGTTGGATGCGCAATTACACGGTGATGGCGATATCGTCATCACCGGTGTTGCTTCTATGCATTCGGCACGCTCTGGACAAATCACCTTTCTTTCAGACAGCCGCTATCGTGAGCAACTGACCACGACACAGGCATCCGCCGTGGTAGTGACAGAAGCTGATCTGCCTTACTGCAAGGCAGCGGCGTTGGTGGTGAAAAACCCGTATCTGACTTATGCGCGTATGGCGCAATTGATGGATACCACGCCGCAACCTGCGCAGGATATCGCACCCAGTGCGGTGATTGCCGATGATGCTGTGCTGGGGCGTAATGTCGCCATCGGTGCGAATGCGGTTATCGAGTCAGGCGCAGAGTTAGGCGATGGTGTGGTGATTGGTGCCGGTTGTTTTGTCGGGAAACACGCCAGGATTGGCGCGGGCTCTCGTCTGTGGGCCAATGTGACGGTCTATCATCGGGTTGAATTGGGGGCACAATGCCTGATTCAATCTGGTGCTGTGATTGGTTCCGATGGTTTTGGCTATGCCAACGAGCGTGGCAATTGGGTCAAGATTCCGCAGTTAGGAACGGTACGCATTGGCGATCGCGTTGAGATTGGTGCTAACACCACCATTGACCGCGGTGCGCTGGACGACACCATTATTGGTGACGGCGTTATCATTGATAACCAATGCCAGATTGCGCACAACGTCGTGATTGGCGACAATACAGCAGTCGCTGGTGGCGTTATCATGGCTGGCAGCCTGAAAATTGGCCGTTACTGTATGATTGGCGGTGCCAGTGTGATCAATGGCCATATGGAAATTTGCGATAAGGTTACGGTTACCGGCATGGGGATGGTCATGAGACCTATCACCGAACCCGGCGTATACTCATCGGGAACTCCGTTACAGCCAAACAAAACGTGGCGTAAAACCGCAGCGCTGGTGATGAGTATTGATGATATGAGCAAACGGCTGAAAGCCGTTGAGCGTAAAGTCAACCAGGATTGATCTCTGTGCCAGCCTCGCCAAAACAGCAGCGGCGGCTTGATGGAGACGGGTTTATACGCGTTGGTTGTTGTGGATTGCCTGCTTAGGCTGGCGTAAAAATCCTTATTTGCGGCCTGCCAGATGATCCTCCTTTTGGGATCTCGCAGGCCGTGTTGTTGATGGCATCAGTTTTACGGACAGGAAGAGTATTTTGACTACTAACACTCATACTCTGCATATTGAAGAGATTTTAGAACTACTACCGCACCGCTTCCCCTTTTTGCTGGTGGACCGTGTATTGGATTTCGAAGAAGGGAAATTCCTACGTGCGGTGAAAAACGTCTCTTTCAACGAACCCTTCTTTCAGGGACACTTCCCCGGTAAGCCCATTTTCCCCGGCGTGCTGATTCTGGAAGCCATGGCCCAGGCTACGGGCATTCTGGCATTTAAAAGCGTGGGTAAGCTGGAACCGGGTGAGCTTTACTATTTCGCGGCTGTGGACGAGGCGCGTTTCAAACGTCCGGTGGAGCCAGGGGATCAGATGATTCTTGAAGTTGAATTCATTAAAGAGCGCCGTGGTGTTGCACGTTTCAAAGGCGTCGCCAAAGTGGATGGCGAAGTGGCTTGTGAAGCGTCCATGATGTGTGCTCGTCGTCGGGAGGCCTGATAACGTGATTGATCAAACCGCCTTTATTCATCCCAGCGCTATTGTTGAAGACGGTGCCATTATTGGCGCACGTGTACACATTGGCCCGTTCTGCTATGTCGGTTCTCACGTTGAGATCGGCGAAGGCACGGTATTAAAATCCCATGTTGTGGTAAATGGGATCACTAAAATCGGCCGTGATAATGAGATCTACCAATTTTCCTCCATTGGTGAGGTAAATCAGGATCTGAAATACGCTGGTGAACCGACCCGCGTAGAGATCGGCGATCGTAACCGTATTCGTGAAAGTGTCACGATTCATCGTGGTACGGAACAAGGTGGTGGATTGACTAAAGTCGGCAGCGATAATCTGCTGATGATCAACACGCATATCGCCCATGACTGCGTCATTGGTAACCGCTGCATTCTGGCGAACAATGCCACACTGGGTGGACACGTAGAAGTCGATGATTTTGCTATCATCGGCGGCATGACAGCGGTGCACCAGTTCTGTGTCATCGGTGCACACGTTATGGTCGGCGGCTGTTCCGGCGTGGCGCAAGATGTGCCGCCGTACGTCATTGCTCAAGGTAACCATGCGACGCCGTTTGGCCTCAACATTGAGGGGCTGAAACGCCGCGGGTTCGAAAAAGAGACCCAGCAGGCGATTCGTAACGCCTACAAGCTGCTGTATCGCAGTGGGAGAACGTTGGAAGAGGTGAAACCGGAAATCGAAGCGCTGGCGAAAGATCATCCTGCGGTTCAAGCATTTATCGATTTCTTTGCCCGTTCTACCCGCGGCATTATCCGGTAATTCATGTCAACGCGTCCCCTTGTGATTGGTATCGTCGCCGGAGAAACCTCCGGCGACATTCTTGGTGCAGGCCTGATCCGAGCGCTGAAAAGCCAGATGCCTGGCGCTCGCTTTGTCGGCGTAGCCGGGCCTCGCATGCAGGAAGCCGGGTGTGAAACCTGGTATGAGATGGAAGAGCTCGCAGTGATGGGGATCGTCGAGGTGTTAGGGCGTTTGCCGCGCCTGCTGTCGATCCGCCGTGATCTTACGCAGCGTTTCACCGAGCTTGCGCCCGACGTTTTTGTTGGCATTGATGCGCCCGATTTTAATATCACGCTCGAAGGTCGCCTCAAAGCGCGCGGTATCCGCACCATTCATTACGTCAGCCCCTCCGTGTGGGCCTGGCGCCAGAAACGCGTTTTCAAAATTGGGCGTGCCACCGATCTGGTGTTGGCGTTTCTTCCCTTTGAAAAAGCGTTTTACGACAAATTCAACGTGCCTTGCCGCTTTATCGGCCACACCATGGCCGATGCCATGCCGTTACAGCCGGACAAACTGGCGGCGCGCACACATTTAGGCATCGCGCCTGAGCGCCATTGCCTGGCGCTGCTGCCGGGTAGTCGCGGGGCTGAGGTGGAGATGCTGAGCGCCGATTTTTTACGCAGCGCACAGCTATTACGCCAGCGCTATCCTGATTTAGCCGTGTTGGTGCCGTTGGTGAATGCCAAGCGGCGTGAGCAATTTGAACGCATTAAGCAAGAAACGGCCCCCGAACTGGATGTGCGTATGTTGGATGGGCAGGCGCGTGAAGCGATGATCGCCAGCGATGCGGCGCTGCTGGCGTCCGGCACCGCAGCGTTGGAGTGCATGCTGGCAAAATGCCCGATGGTCGTGGGCTATCGTATGAAGCCCTTTACGTTCTGGCTGGCAAAGCGGTTGGTAAAAACCCCCTGGGTGTCGTTACCGAATTTGCTAGCAGGGCGCGAATTGGTAAAAGAGTTGCTGCAAGAAGAGTGCACGCCAGACAAGCTGGCGGCGGCGTTGCTTCCTTGGCTGGAAGGCGGGGAAGACGTGAAACAGTTGCACGAGACCTTTTTGGCGCTGCACCAACAGATTCGTTGTGATGCGGATACGCAGGCGGCACTGGCTGTAATGGAATTGGCCCGAGGTGAAGTGAACCATGTATGATGTTTTTGTCTATCCAGATGCGACGTGCATAGCTGGTGTAGATGAAGTGGGGCGCGGCCCGTTGGTGGGGGCGGTGGTCACCGCCGCGGTGATTCTCGATCCGCAGCGTCCAATCGTTGGATTGGCTGATTCAAAACAGCTCAGTGAAAAACGCCGCCTGGCGCTTTATGATGAGATCAAAGACAAAGCACTGTCATGGAGTTTGGGGCGCGCCGAGCCTGAAGAGATTGACCAATTGAATATCCTGCATGCCACGATGCTGGCAATGCAGCGTGCCGTTGCAGGGCTACACCTGGCACCCGATTATGTGCTGATAGACGGCAATCGCTGCCCGCTGTTGCCCATGCCAGCATTGGCGGTGGTGAAGGGCGATAGCCGGGTTGCCGAGATCAGTGCCGCATCGATTCTCGCTAAAGTAACGCGAGACCGGGAAATGGTCGAGTTGGATGCCCGTTTCCCTGAATATGGCTTTGCGCAGCACAAGGGTTACCCGACGGCTTATCACCTTGAAAAACTCGCTCTGTTAGGTGCTACTGAGTACCACCGGCGCAGTTTCGCCCCCGTAAAACGCGTATTGGGGTTGGCATAGTCCGTCAACCGCGCGCAATCAGGTAATATCGGTGCCCTGCTCGTCACGCGGGGCTGTTTTCGACAACGTCTAGGATCTGGATATGGCCGAACCACGTTTTGTCCATCTGCGTGTGCACAGTGACTATTCCATGATCGATGGGTTGGCAAAAGTCGGGCCGCTGGTAAAAAAGGCGGCCGCGCTGGGCATGCCAGCACTGGCGATCACGGATTTCACCAACCTGTGCGGGTTAGTGAAATTTTACGGCGGCGCACACGGTGCGGGCGTTAAACCCATTGTCGGCGCGGATGTTCTGGTAAGCAGCGATGTGCTGGGCGATGAACTTGCACAGCTCACCCTGCTCGCCATGGACAACGAGGGCTATCAAAACCTCACGCTGCTGATTTCCCATGCTTATCAGCGCGGCTACGGTGCCGAAGGCCCCACCATCGAACGCGACTGGTTGATCGAGTACGGTAAAGGCTTATTGCTGATTTCAGGTGCCCGGCAGGGCGATGTCGGCAAATTTATCCTGCGTGGCAATCAGGCGTTGGTCGAGCAAAGCCTGGCCTTTTATCAAGAGTACTTTCCAGGCCGTTATTATCTGGAACTGATTCGCACCGGTCGCCCGGATGAAGAGAACTATCTTCACGCGGCGATTGAATTAGCCATGAAGCACCATCTACCGGTGGTAGCGACCAACGATGTTCGATTCATCAACGCCGATGAGTTCGATGCCCATGAGATTCGCGTTGCTATCCACGATGGCTATACGCTTGATGACGCAAAGCGCCCGCGTAACTACAGCGCGCAGCAATATATGCGCAGCGAAGGCGAGATGTGTGAGCTGTTTGCCGACATCCCGGAAGCACTGGTGAACAGCGTCGAGATAGCCAAACGTTGTAATGTCACCATCCGTCTGGGGGAGTATTTCTTGCCCCAATTTCCGACCGGTGATATGTCCACCGAAGATTTTCTGGTTAAACAGGCCCGTGAAGGGCTGGAAGAGCGTCTTGCGTTCCTGTTCCCTGACGAAGAGGTGCGTAAGCAGCATCGCCCGGAATACGACGAGCGTTTGGAAATCGAACTCAACGTTATCAACCAGATGGGGTTCCCTGGCTACTTCCTGATCGTGATGGAGTTTATCCAGTGGTCAAAAGACAACGATGTCCCGGTAGGCCCGGGGCGCGGCTCGGGTGCAGGCTCGCTGGTGGCCTACTCACTGAAAATCACCGATCTCGATCCGCTTGAATTTGACCTGCTGTTCGAACGTTTCCTCAACCCGGAACGTGTGTCGATGCCTGACTTCGACGTCGACTTCTGTATGGAAAAGCGTGACCGGGTTATCGATCACGTTGCTGAGATGTACGGGCGCGATGCGGTATCGCAGATCATTACCTTTGGTACCATGGCAGCCAAAGCGGTTATTCGCGATGTAGGTCGCGTGCTCGGACACCCTTACGGTTTTGTCGACCGCATCTCCAAGCTGGTGCCGCCGGATCCGGGCATGACGCTGGAAAAAGCCTTTGCTGCTGAACCGCAGCTACAGGAAATTTACGACGCCGACGAAGAAGTCAAAGCGCTTATCGATATGGCGCGCAAACTGGAAGGGGTAACGCGCAACGCGGGTAAACACGCCGGTGGGGTGGTAATATCGCCGACCAAAATCACCGATTTCGCACCGCTCTATTGCGATTCGGAAGGGAATCATCCGGTTACCCAGTTTGACAAGAACGACGTGGAATATGCCGGGTTGGTGAAGTTTGACTTCCTGGGGCTGCGCACGCTGACTATTATCGACTGGGCGCTGGAGATGATTAATGCCCGTCGTGCCAGGCAGGGGCTGGAGCCGATTGATATCGCAGCCATCCCGCTCGACGATAAAAAAAGTTTCGACATGCTGCAACGTTCGGAAACCACGGCGGTGTTCCAGCTTGAATCGCGCGGTATGAAAGACTTGATCAAACGTCTGAAGCCGGACTGCTTTGAAGACATGATCGCTCTGGTGGCGTTGTTCCGTCCGGGGCCTTTGCAGTCAGGGATGGTGGATAACTTTATCGACCGTAAACTCGGACGTGAGGAAATATCCTATCCTGATATACAGTGGCAGCATGAATCGCTGAAGCCGGTGCTGGAGCCGACCTATGGTATCATCCTGTATCAGGAACAGGTGATGCAGATAGCCCAGGTGCTTTCCGGCTATACGCTGGGCGGTGCAGACATGCTGCGCCGCGCCATGGGTAAGAAAAAACCCGAAGAAATGGCCAAGCAGCGCTCCGTGTTTGAGGACGGCGCGAAGAAGATGGGCGTCGACGGCGAATTGTCGATGAAGATCTTTGACCTGGTAGAAAAATTTGCCGGGTATGGGTTTAACAAATCGCACTCAGCCGCCTACGCACTGGTGTCGTATCAAACGCTGTGGCTCAAGGCGCATTATCCTGCCGAATTCATGGCCGCTGTGATGACGGCGGACATGGATAACACTGATAAAGTGGTGGGGCTGGTGGATGAGTGCTGGCGTATGGGGCTAAAAATCCTGCCGCCGGATATCAACAGCGGGCTTTACCATTTTCACGTCAATAATGACGGGGAAATTGTTTATGGTATCGGCGCGATCAAGGGCGTCGGTGAAGGGCCGATAGAAGCTATCATCGACGCGCGAAATCAGGGCGGATATTTCCGCGAGTTGTTCGATCTCTGTGCTCGTACTGATATCAAGAAACTGAATCGCCGCGTGCTGGAAAAGCTGATCATGTCCGGTGCGTTTGATCGGCTGGGACCGCATCGCGCGGCGTTGATGAATTCGCTCAACGATGCGTTGAAGGCCGCCGATCAGCATGCCAAGGCCGAAGCTATCGGTCAGGCAGATATGTTTGGTGTTCTGGCGGAAGCGCCGGAGCAGGTAGAGCAATCCTACAGCACGGTAGCTCCCTGGCCGGAGCAGGTGGTGTTGGACGGTGAGCGGGAAACGTTAGGGCTTTATCTGACGGGCCATCCGATCACGCAGTATCTCAAGGAAATTGAACGCTATGCTGCCGGCTTGCGTTTGAAGGACATGCACCCGACGGATCGGGGCAAAGTAACAACGGCGGTCGGTCTGGTGCTGGCTGCCCGCGTAATGGTCACTAAGCGAGGTAATCGTATTGGCGTGTGTACCCTGGACGATCGTTCCGGCCGTTTGGAAGTGATGCTGTTTACTGAAGCGTTGGAAAAGTATCAGCATCTGCTTGAAAAAGACCGAATTCTGATCGTCAGTGGACAGGTCAGCTTTGATGACTTTAGCGGGGGCCTTAAAATGATGGCCCGAGAGGTCATGGATATCAGTGAAGCGCGTGAAAAATATGCGCGCGGGCTTGCTATGTCGCTGACTGACAGGCAAATTGATGACCAGCTATTAAACCGTCTCCGTCAATCGTTGGAACCTCATCGATCGGGGACGATCCCGGTACACCTTTACTACCAGCGAGAGGATGCCTGCGCCCGGTTACGTTTTGGCGCGGCATGGCGTGTGACGCCAACCGATGTGCTGCTTAATGACCTGCGCACACTGCTGGGGAGCACCCAGGTGGAACTGGAATTTGACTAAAATAGGAATACTATGAGTCTGAATTTTCTTGATTTTGAGCAGCCGATTGCAGAGTTGGAAGCGAAAATTGACTCGCTGACCTCAGTCAGCCGTCAAGATGAAAAATTGGATATTAATCTGGACGAAGAGATCCAGCGACTGCGGGAAAAAAGCGTTGAACTGACGCGCAAGATTTTTGCCGATCTGGGGGCCTGGCAGATTGCACAATTGGCTCGTCATCCGCAGCGTCCCTACACGCTGGACTATGTCAGCCATATTTTCACCGACTTTGATGAGTTGGCGGGCGATCGCGCCTATGCTGATGACAAAGCGATTGTGGGCGGCATCGCGCGTTTGGATGGGCGTCCGGTAATGATCATTGGTCACCAGAAAGGGCGCGAAACCAAAGAGAAAATTCGCCGCAATTTCGGTATGCCTGCGCCTGAAGGCTACCGTAAAGCGCTGCGCCTCATGGAGATGGCAGAGCGTTTTAACCTGCCGATCATCACCTTTATCGACACGCCGGGCGCGTACCCGGGCGTTGGTGCCGAAGAGCGCGGCCAGTCGGAAGCCATTGCGCGCAACCTGCGTGAGATGTCCGGCCTGAGCGTACCGATTATCTGTACGGTGATTGGAGAGGGGGGGTCCGGTGGTGCATTGGCGATTGGTGTAGGTGACAAGGTCAACATGCTGCAATACAGCACCTATTCTGTGATTTCACCAGAAGGCTGTGCCTCTATCCTGTGGAAAAGCGCCGATAAAGCGCCGCTGGCGGCGGAAGCGATGGGGATCATCGCCCCGCGTCTCAAGGAGCTGAATCTGATTGATGCTATCATTCCTGAACCGCTAGGTTCTGCGCACCGTGATGTGGAAACCATGGCGGCGTCGCTGAAAGCACAATTGCTGTCAGACTTGCGTGAGCTGGATGAATTGGATAAAGACGCGCTGCTTGATCGCCGTTACCACCGTTTGATGAACTACGGTTACTGATGATCTCAGACCTATCGCGCTGAATAAAGTCCGCTTTCCGCAAGGAGGCGGACTTTTTGCTATTATGCGGCTATTTCCATTATCACCTTGCCACAACAAGGAGTACGCATGCTGGCGTTAACGGCGATTCACCATATTGCTATTATTGCCTCTGACTACCGGCGCAGTAAGGTATTTTATTGCGATGTCCTCGGGTTTGAGCTGTTGGCGGAAACCTATCGGGCAGAGCGCGACTCATGGAAAGGCGATCTGGCGTTAAAGGGGCGGTATGTTATCGAATTGTTCTCGTTTCCCTCGCCACCGCCACGACCTACTCAGCCTGAATCCTGTGGCCTGCGCCATCTTGCTTTTGCGGTAGCTGACATTGACGAGGCGTGCGACGCACTGCAACGTGCAGGTGTTGCCTGTGAACCGGTGCGGGTGGATGAATTTACCCTGTGTCGCTTCACTTTCTTACGCGATCCAGATGGATTACCGTTGGAGCTTTATGAGCAGTGAGCGAATCGACGTGGCTGCGCTACTGGAAAATGTAGCGGTGCAACTCTCTGGCTGTCAGCGTGTGCTGGTGGCTTATAGTGGCGGGCTGGATTCCAGCGTGCTGCTGCATATGCTGTATCAATTGATGCAGCAGCGCTCGGATATTGTTGTGCGTGCCGCCTATGTGCACCATGGGTTAAGTACTCACGCGGAGCGTTGGGCGCAGCACTGCATGCATACCTGCCAGCAATGGGATATTCCCTGCTCGGTACTGCCTGTCACGGTGGATGCGCGTGAGCGTGGTGTTGAAGCGGCAGCGCGCGAAGCGCGTTACCAGGCATTACGCCAACATCTGTTACCTGAAGAGGTGCTGCTTACCGCACAGCATCTCGACGATCAGAGCGAAACGTTCCTGTTAGCGCTCAAGCGTGGCAGCGGGCCAGCCGGGCTTTCAGCGATGGGGGCTACGGGGCAGTTGGGTGCTCATCGCTTGCTACGTCCATTGCTGGGCGTAGCGCGAGCGCAGCTTGAAGATTATGCCCATCATTATCGACTCACGTGGGTGGAAGACGAGAGCAATTGCGACGCGCGTTACGATCGCAACTTTCTCCGTTTGCAGGTATTACCGCAACTAAAACAGCGCTGGCCGTCATTTTCGCAAGCAGTGGCGCGCAGCGCGCGACTGTGTGCCGAGCAGGAAGATCTGTTGAATGAATTGCTGGCACCATTGCTTCAGTCGGCCTGTGACGCGAAAGGCGCGCTGGCGATTGATGCTTTGCTCCCCCTGAGCGAACCGCACCGTTTTGCGCTGTTGCGGCGTTGGCTGAGAGTGCACGAGGTGGCGATGCCTTCACGCGAACAATTGCTGCATCTGTGGCAGGATGTGGCTCTGAGCCGCCAGGATGCAGAGCCGTTGTTACAATTGGGAACCGTACAGATTCGTCGCTTTCGTCAGCGTTTATACTGTGTTGCCGAGTGTGTAAACGTCGTTGACCTGGTGTTACCCTGGCAACCTGAGCAAGGCAAACTAACACTTCCGCACCGGTTGGGTTATCTGTCCTTGGACGAACAAGGTATGCGTATCCGACGCCCGCGTCCTGATGAGCAAGTGAGCGTGGGTTTTGGCCTGAAAGGGAAACGGCATATTGTTGGGCGCAGTGGCGGACGCTTTGCGAAAAAACTGTGGCAGGAATATGCGATTCCTCCCTGGATGCGTGAACAAATTCCTATTCTGTATTACAACGAATACCCTATCGCAGCCGTTGGCGTTTTTGTGATGCGGGAAGGAGAGGCTCATGATGATACTGCGGCGTGGCAGGTGGCGTGGAGTATGGCGTAGCGCTGATAACACAATATATCAGCGCTAATCGAGTAACGCCAAGAATGTAATATGGCAGCGAAAATGGTTATCTAAACAACTTTATGCGCCGTAAGCGTTTTCTAATATATCAGGATATGGCCCATTATGCCGTTGTTGTATTATTGTTAACAATTTTTGTATTTCTGGTATTTTTAATAACTGCTGCATATCTGGCGGGAATAATCTATCTTTAGCCTCTTTTTCCTGTAAAGGGGGAGTATTAACTCTCAGCAGAACTGGTCTATTTACTGTCTCATCTTTTGCATGAGGTAAATTAAGTTTATTCAAGTAATTATGTAATGAAGATAACGTCTCTGTAAATTCTTGCTCTTGAAGTTTTGTTGATTTGTATTCGCCTTTTTTTATCCCTTCGTAAATAGCTAAAGAACCACTAACACAAGAAACCAAAGCACTAATTTCACGTAAAACCGTTAATACTGTAGCACCTGTGACGAGCATTGCCGGGAAGACCAGAGGGAGTGCAAATAACGCTGCAGATAGCAATATGGATGCGACAGAAAGGATCACTGTTGTGTTAAATAACATTGAATTATTACCCTCCTTTGATCTTTTATTGTAGATTAACTTGTTTCCGCCATGTGGTTCATATAATTTATTAACAATGTCCTTTATTTTGGTTATTTCAACATCTAATTCAAGTTGGAGTGCTTTTAATGAGGTTTCTTTTTCATGCGATACGGCGGCTTTATCTAAAATTGCGATGATTGTTTTTAGGTTTTCCTGTAGAGTTTTAATATCATTAGACAATTTTTTGTCATGTGCAAAAAAAGATGAGCAGTCGGTATTAGCAACCGTTTGTAGATGTGAAAAGAAAATATCCCATTTGTCGTTTGTAAATTCTTTATGAGTGTTACTGATGTGTTGCACTATTTCAGCCCACTTTTTTGGATTGGGATTTATCTGGGAGGCTGTAGACCAGTTTCCGATTGTCGTAATCGCATTACCACATGAGTAGTCATTCTGACTCACTACATAGTTTGTTTCCACGTTACACATACTCGTCCCCCCAAAGAAACGGTACTAATGTTTGCTTATAAAGCTTCGTCTAGGATGTGTTTATTGTCACTAGGGTTTTTATCGGGGATTGGGTTTCTATCTTATCAACTACGGCAAGTATCGAATTCTTTGTCCTAATTCAAAACGGACAACCTGGGTTGTCCGTTGACTAAGTGTTTATCGCGTGTTGGCTGTGTGACCAATCAGGATCAGGATTCACTCACCACCACTTTGCCGATACCTGGATTACTGAAGCTCACGATATGATCCAGACGCAACTCTCGCAGTGCGCCATTTTCTTCCACCACCAGATATTCCACTTGCTTGCGCGAGACAATATCCTTGGCCTTGCCTGTAAGGGTTTCACCGCTGCGCAACTCTAGCGTCAGCGTCAGATGTTGCTGGCACGTAGCCTCAAGGCTATCGTAATCATCACAATTGATGGGTTGATATTCGTTACTCATTGACATAATCGCTCACCAATAAGTTAGCTGCGGCGAAAGCCGCCTGTTCCCTGACGGTGGACGGCAAGTCGCCATTGGCTGCGATCCCATCCAGAGTTTGCAAAACACAACCTAATGCATCGGGTATGTAGCCCAGATTGCCGCTGGCGATCTCCGCGTATAAACGACGAACCAATTCAGAATGTTGCTGCACAATATCCTCCCTTGGAAGCCCACCGCCGTAGGCTTTTGTGCCTGTTGTCGCCGCGATGGCCTCGTTTTTTGCTGATAAGGGGAGATAATCCCACGAAAATAAGTATTCGTTATCAAAAGGACTATAGCATAGGCATCAGCAGGATATCAGCATTCCGGTGTTAAGCAATGCTTCAGTTAGCGCACAATTTTAACCTTTTTACACAATATACTTGGCGCTGTGACCGGTCTGTTTTCTGAATTGTTATCGGTATGCTGTGCGTCTCACCGGTTCACAAGGTACACTGGTTGCAGACGGAGAAGAGGTATCGAATGGCATTAAAAGCAACGATTTATAAAGCAGCAGTGAACATTGCGGATTTGGACCGCTCTTTTTTTTACGATGCCAATTTGACCTTGGCACAGCACCCCTCAGAAACTGAACAGCGTATGATGCTGCGACTGCTGGCGTGGATCTGTCATGCGGATGAAAATTTACGTTTCACCAATGGGTTATGTGCCGATGACGAACCGGAAATCTGGTTGCGTGATGACACACTGGCGCTGAAGCTGTGGATTGAATTGGGGTTGCCAGATGAGCGTCGGCTCAAAAAAGCCTGCAACCAGTCTCCTAAGGTTGTGCTCTATGTCTATGGTGAGCGAGCGGCCCACGTCTGGTGGCAATCGATGGAGCAAAAGTTGCGGCCGTATCGCAATCTTGCCGTCCGTTTTTTAGACGATCGCCAATTGCAAGCGTTGGCTGCAATGGCACAGCGCACGATGACGTTACAGGCAACCCTTCAGGATCGTTCGGTGTGGTTGTCTGATGATAAGAATAATCTGGAAATTGCCTTTGCCGAGTGGCAACCGGCCCAATAATCGTCATGATCCTGGGTGACAGGAGAAGGTGGGGAGGAGAATAGCGTGAAAAAAATGGCGCTTGGCTTACTACTGGTTTTTGTGGCAGCAGGGTTGATGGGATGTCATACGCCCAAACCAGTGCGTGAGGAAGCATTGCAGCCCATGGCGCAGAGTTATCGTGGTGTATTGCCTTGTGCAGATTGTGCCGGTATCGATACGTCATTATTCCTGGCTGAAAATGGCACGTTTATACTGCAACATCATTATCAAACCGATCGCCCCGGCAATCGTGTGTTTGCCACCTATGGCAGATGGGCGCGCACGGCGGATAAGCTCGTGCTCACCGATGAGCAAGGCGAAAAAAGTTACTTCAGACCGCTGGATAATGGTCTGGAAATGCTCGATCGGGACGGTGCGCCGATTGTATCGTCCAACACCTATCGTCTGACGGCGACCAAAGCGCCGTTGCCGACTACCCCGATGGCAATGCGTGGTTTGTACCGCTATATGGCCGATGCGGCGGTGTTTGCTGATTGTTTTACCGGTGTCACCTACCCGGTGGTAAATAATATCGTGATGGAAAAACGCTATTTACAGGTGCGTAAATCATCGGGAGACGCGGTGCTGCTTACCTTCAGCGCGCATTTTGCCGTTGTGCCTTCGATGGAAGAGGGGAGGGAGGTAAAAAGCCTGGTCCCGAGCATTGCCCCATTTCAGATGAAAGCGCAAGACCACTGTAACGAGTAACAATACCGAAGCGACCGGATAAAAAGCGGCCCTCCTGAGAAAGGCCGCTTGCCATGAAAAGTTACACCATCGCTTTCAGTTTATACAGCCATTCCAGCGCCTGACGCGGCGTTAACGTATCGGGATCCAGCGCTTCCAGTGCTTCGAGCGCCGGAGCGGTCTCTTCGCTGGTTAACAACGCCAGTTGCGCACCATCCACATGGCTGGCAGAGGCGTGATTGGAAAGTGATTCCAGCTCTTTAAGCTTTTGCCGCGCACGTTTAATAACCTCTTTGGGCACACCTGCCAGCGCTGCAACGGCGAGGCCGTAGCTCTTGCTGGCGGCACCCTCCTGAACGCTGTGCATAAACGCAATGGTGTCACCGTGCTCCAGAGCATCCAGATGCACATTCGCAACGCCTTCCATTTTTTCTGGCAAATGGGTTAATTCAAAGTAATGGGTTGCAAACAATGTCATGGCCTTGATGCGCTGCGCCAGATTTTCCGCACAGGCCCAGGCCAGGGATAAACCATCATAGGTCGATGTGCCTCGCCCAATTTCATCCATCAATATCAGGCTGTTGGCGGTGGCATTGTGCAGAATGTTGGCCGTCTCCGTCATCTCCACCATGAACGTAGAACGCCCTGAAGCGAGATCGTCTGCAGCACCAATACGTGTGAATATGCGATCAACCGGCCCAATAGTGGCCTTATCAGCAGGTACAAAGCTGCCAATATGGGCCATCAGCACGATCAGCGCGGCCTGACGCATATAGGTACTCTTACCGCCCATGTTCGGGCCGGTAACGATCAGCATACGACGCTGCGGTGTGAGCGACAGCGGGTTGGCAATAAACGGCTCGCTCAATACCTGCTCCACCACCGGATGGCGTCCTCCTTCAATTTTTAACCCTGGCAGTTCACTCAGCGTCGGGCATACATAATTCAGCGTATCTGCTCGTTCTGCCAGGTTGGTGAGAACATCAAGTTCTGCCAACGCGGCGGCACTTTGTTGCAATGCTTCAAGGTGCGGCAACAGTTGGTCAAACAAGTCGTCGTATAGGGCTTTTTCCAGCGCCAGCGCCTTGCCTTTGGACGTGAGCACTTTATCTTCGTACTCTTTCAATTCAGGAATAATGTAGCGTTCGGCATTCTTCAGCGTTTGGCGGCGGACATAGTGAATCGGCACCAAATGGCTCTGTCCGCGGCTCACCTGGATGTAATAACCGTGCACGCCGTTAAACCCGACTTTGAGGGTATCAAGTCCCAGTTTTTCGCGCTCACGTATCTCCAAACGATCGAGGTAATCGCTGGCACCGTCAGCCAGCGCACGCCATTCATCCAGTTCGGCGTTATAGCCGCTGGCGATCACACCACCATCGCGCACCAACACCGGTGGTGCTTCCACCACGGCGCGTTCCAACAGTGCGCACAGCTCGTCAAACTGATGAACATGCTGAGAGAGCTGTTGGACATAGTCTTCGGTGCTTTCTGCCAGCAGTGCATGGATGGCCGGATACTGGTGAAATGCATGGCGCATCCGCGCCAGATCGCGCGGTCTGGCGGTACGTAGCGCCAGACGAGCCAAAATGCGCTCCAGGTCGCCAATCTGTCGCAATGGCGGTTGGAGTGCTTCCGCCAGTGGCTGCAACGCGCGAATGGTGCTCTGGCGTTGCGTTAGCGCTTGTCTGTCACGCGTGGGCATATGCAACCAGCGCTTAAGCATACGGCTGCCCATCGGCGTGACGGTGCAGTCCAGAATGGCTGCAAGCGTATTTTCGACGCCGCCTGCCAGATTCTGTGTCAGCTCCAGATTACGACGCGTGGCGGCATCCATAATGATGCCGTCTTGCTGGCGTTCCATGGTGATGCTGCGGATATGTGGCAGTGAGGTTCGCTGGGTATCTTTGGCATACTGTAGCAGGCAGCCGGCGGCACGCAGCGCCAGTTTCGCCTGTTCAACCCCGAACCCTATCAGGTCGCGTGTGCCAAATTGCATGTTGAGCTGCTGCCGCGCGGTTTCCAACTCAAATTCCCACAGCGGACGGCGGCGCAACCCATGGCGATGTTCGATCAAATGAGCAGCACCAAACGATTCCGGATAAAGCAATTCAGCGGGATTGGTGCGTTGCAGCTCTGCCGCCATGGTCTCTTCATCAGCCGGCTCCATAACGCGAAAACGCCCAGAGCTGATATCCAATGTAGCATAGCCAAAGCCACGCCCGTCCTGCCAAATGGCCGCTAAAAGATTGTCCTGTTTTTCCTGCAACAGCGCTTCGTCGCTGATCGTTCCTGGGGTGACGATACGTACCACTTTGCGTTCTACCGGGCCTTTGCTGGTCGCTGGATCGCCAATTTGTTCGCAGATGGCGACGGATTCGCCTTGCTGCACCAGTTTTGCCAGGTAGTTTTCAACCGCGTGGTGTGGAACGCCTGCCATGGGGATGGGTTCACCGGCCGAAGCACCGCGTTTGGTAAGTGAAATATCCAATAGCTGTGACGCACGTTTGGCATCATCGTAAAACAACTCATAAAAGTCGCCCATGCGGTAAAACAGCAGGATGTCGGGATGCTGCGCCTTTAGCCTGAAATACTGCTGCATCATGGGCGTATGGTCGGTGAAATCCTTCTCGATAGGTTCATTCATCTCTGTCTTACTCATTTTTAGCTATTGCGGATTCAATGGACAAGTCACTTATGCTGCAAGCATTTGCTTAAACCAAAAGAGCCTGCCAGCAACATTTCTACACCAGGGTACGGTATATCTTACCACTTCCCCCCGCAGGGATTCATCCACAGAGATTCTCTATCCGGAACGTTATCAAAGCCGTAGTGGAAAATGTATCTGATTCTGATACCAGCCTCTTCATGCGCGAAGCGTATCGTAAATTTAGGTGGATGATTTGCAAACGATAGGCATGGCTACCGATCGGTATGATGATAATGCGACGAATACCCAAGATGACTACGATGCCATTTTTTCCTGTGTGTCAGGTAAAAATTGTTGGATTTGCTACTGTTAAAGTATTGTCAATTTGTTCCGTAATTAAATGTGTTGATAACATTTTTGCAGTGTCTATTTTGGTGCAACTCTGTAGATTAATATGGAAAATTCTTAGTTAATGGTGGGGTTTTCTTATTTTAAATCATTCCTTGAAATTTGGTTTGTTTTAGATCGTTGATTTGTAACTTTTTATATATATCTATTTTTGTGCGTGTGTTTTGTTCTTAGGAAAATTAATCTTTTGTCGGTTGATGTAAAAGATGAAAAAACTATTGATATATTTTTTTTGTTTGCATAAAATGCCTGCTAATTGTTATGCGTTGGCGGGTAGAGTCCGTCAAGGTGGTGTAAATTCGGAACTCGCTTTCCGGCTC
>ML178802.1_pt1 | contig 39398 bp, 39 predicted proteins | sample 2451431 | NCBI scaffold set ML178787.1 | reverse complement strand
TCCACCAAAGCACAATAAATTCCCCGTTGCCCGCTCAGGCAAGGTGCGGCTGGCTCAAATATTCTTCACTTTGCATCTCTTGCAACCGCGACAGACAGCGCTGGTATTCGAATTTCAGGTGCTCGCCTTGATACAGCGCGAACATCGAGGTTTGTGCCGCGATCACCAGTTTGACCCGCCGTTCATAAAACTCATCCACCAATGCCAGAAAGCGGCGCGCCGCATTCTCCTCTTTGCTCCCCATCACCGTCACATTGTGCAGCAGTACCGTGTGATAGAGGCGCGATAGCGCAATATAGTCATTCTGGCTGCGCGCATCGAGACACAGGGTGGCAAAATCGATGGCCAGTACCCCATCGCCCGCACTGAGCGTCGGCATCGGTCGATGGTTGATCTCCAGCACGGGTCCTGGCGTAGAGAATGCCCGGCCAGATAAGCGCGAGAACATCTGACGCATCTCAGCATCGGTTTCCTGCGACAGCGGCGTCAGATAGAGATGCGCCTGCGTTAGCGTTCGCAGGCGATAATCGATACCGGCATCAACATTGCGCACCTCGCAATACTGCTTGATCAGATCGATAGCTGGCAAAAAACGACTGCGTTGCAGGCCGTTGCGATAGAGGTTATCCGGAGGAATGTTGGATGTGGCCACCAATGTGACGCCACGGGCGAACAACGCACGTAACAGTTCCGCCAGCAGCATGGCATCGGTGATATCCGTAACGAAAAACTCATCAAAACAGAGTACATCAGCCTGTGCCTTGAACCCATCGGTCACCTGCTCCAGCGGGTTCGGTTGCCCCTGTAGCTGGTTCAGTTCTTCGTGCACGCGCAGCATAAAGCTATGGAAATGCAACCGCAGCTTACGCTCTGTGGGTAGACTCTGGAAAAACAGATCCATCAGCCAGGTTTTGCCCCGCCCAACCCCGCCCCACATATAAAGTCCCTGCACCGGTGCCACCGACGGTTTATCCGCCAGCCCCAGCCAGTGCCGCCAGCGGGTAAAACGGCCATCGGATTCGGGGGTCATCTGCGATGCTTCGCGCGCTTGCAAGGCCTGATAAATGTCATGCAGCGCGGTTACCGTTTGCAGTTGTATCTCATCAGGCTGATACTCGCCCGTCGCCACTGCCTGCTGATAGTGCGCCAGTGGCCCAGCAAGCGGCAGCGTTGTCGGTTGTATCATCTCGGGTTCTCCTTTCATCCGTCATTTTCCGAAAAAAAGTTAGTCGTGTTTTATCGCCCGTTAACGGCGATTCGCTCCGCGATCGTCGCATTTTTCCATGATATCACCTGAAATAGATCCCAATTACCTTACAGCGTCGCGTTTCGGGACTCCACTCGGGCCGCGTTAGCGGTTATAGTGGCTATTATGAAGTGAAAAAACCCTACGGGACAACGACGTCGAAAGAGGTGTCTTTATGACTTGGGAGTATGCGCTAATAGGATTAGTTGTCGGCATCATCATCGGTGCTGTCGCCATGCGCTTTGGCAACTCTAAACTGCGGCAACAACAAGCGCTGCAAAGCAAGTTGGAAAAGAGCAAAACCGAACTGGAGACCTACCGTCAGGAGTTAGTGGGCCATTTTGCCCACAGCGCCGAGTTGTTGGACAACATGGCAAAAGATTACCGTCAGTTGTACCAGCATATGGCAAAAAGCTCTAGCAACCTGCTGCCAGATTTGCCGATGCAGGATAACCCGTTTCGCTACCGCTTAACCGAGGCGGAAGCAGACAACGATCAGGCACCGGTGGGCATGCCGCCGCGCGATTATTCAGACGGCGCGTCCGGACTGCTGCGCGGTGAGCGCCCGCTGCGCAAATAAGCATTTTGCGCGCTACTGCGTGAAGGACAAGTTCCTTCACGCAGCCTACATCCCCACACTCCCTTCCCTGCACAATTTGACAATAGTTACATTCCCTTGACGAAAGAACAGTGAACTTTACACGTTATTCGCTGGTCGACTCTTCACCAGCCGTTTAAGTTTATATATCATCATTTTATTCATAATCGACATTCTGTCGATGGTTCGCAGGTTGTGAGAGATAACGTCAAATGAAGAAAAAATTATTATTATTCAGCGCACTGGCAGTAAGCATGAGCCTGGCATTGTCATCGCTTCCTGCCGCACAAGCCACCCTGCCCGCCGTGGTGGAAGGTCAACAGTTACCCAGTCTGGCACCGATGTTGGAAAAGGTGTTGCCTGCGGTGGTCAGCGTGCATGTGGAAGGCACACAAACGCAGCGCCAACGCGTACCGGAAGAGTTTAAATTTTTCTTTGGCCCGAATGCCCCCTCAGGCAAGCAGAACAGCCGCCCGTTTGAAGGCCTCGGTTCAGGCGTGATTATCGATGCGGCCAAAGGGTATGTACTCACCAATAACCATGTCATCAACAACGCCGATAAAATTCGCGTGCAGTTGAATGATGGTCGGGAATATGATGCCAAACTGCTGGGTCGCGATGAGCAAAGCGATATCGCTCTGCTGCAACTGAATGATGCCAAGAATCTGCAAGAAGTTAAAATGGCGGACTCTGACCAACTGCGCGTCGGAGATTTCGCCGTCGCCGTGGGTAACCCGTTCGGTCTGGGCCAAACGGCCACCTCAGGTATTATCTCCGCGTTAGGTCGCAGCGGCCTGAATCTGGAAGGGTTAGAAAACTTTATCCAGACCGATGCCTCTATTAACCGCGGTAACTCCGGCGGCGCGCTGGTTAACCTCAACGGTGAGCTGATTGGGATCAACACTGCGATCCTGGCACCGGGCGGCGGTAACATCGGTATCGGGTTTGCCATTCCCAGCAACATGGCGCAAAACCTGGCGCAGCAACTTATCGAGTTCGGTGAAGTGAAACGCGGCCTGTTAGGCATCAAAGGCAGCGAAATGACCGCCGACATGGCGAAAGCCTTCAAGGTGGAAGCGCAACGTGGTGCCTTCGTCAGCGAGGTATTGCCAAAATCCGCGGCCGCCAAGGCAGGTATCAAGGCCGGTGATGTGCTGACATCACTGGACGGCAAACCGATCAACAGCTTTGCTGAACTGCGTGCCAAAATCGGCACCACCGCGCCCGGTAAAACGGTGAAAATTGGCCTGCTGCGTGAAGGAAAACCGCTGGAACTCTCCGTGGTTCTCGATAATAACACCTCTGCCGCCACCAGCGCCGAGAGCCTGTCTCCGGCCTTGCAGGGCGCATCGCTTGCCAATGGTCAGGCGAAGGATGGCAGCAAAGGGGTACAAATCGAGGACGTCACCAAAGACACACCGGCAGCACAGGTGGGCTTGCAGAAAGGCGATATCATTGTCGGCGTTAACCGTGAACGGGTAGAAAGCATCACCCAACTGCGCAAAATTCTGGAAAGCAAACCCAGCGTGCTGGCGCTGAACGTGGTGCGTGGCGAAGAAACGATTTACCTGCTGCTACGCTAATACAATATATTGTATCAATACTATAAAATCGGACACGGCACATGCCGTGTCCGGTAAACTCATGTTATCCTCCGCTTACCTATCCACTTCCCTCGTACGTTTTATGCTCGCAAAACTCTTTCGCTCCGCCATTATTGGCGCGATCGTGGCGGGAATTCTGCTCGCGATCATGCCGTTGCTACGGTCAAATACCGCACTGTTTTCCCGCTCACACAGTATCCAGAGTGAGGATGTGCCGCTTAGCTACAATCAGGCCGTTCGCCGCGCAGCGCCTGCGGTGGTTAACGTCTATAGCCGAGAGTCAAGCAGTGAGAACAACGGGGAACTGAATATTCGCCTGCTCGGATCTGGCGTGATCATGAGTGAAAAGGGCTACGTCCTGACCAATAATCACGTGATAAACAATATCGCGCAGTTGGTTATCTCGTTACAGGATGGCCGCGTCTATGAGGCCAGCGTGATTGGCACCGACAAGCTGACCGATCTGGCGGTGGTGAAAGTGGAAGCCGCCAACCTACCGGTTATCACCATCAACGAAAAACGCACGGCGCACATCGGTGATGTGGTGCTGGCTATCGGCAACCCTTACAACCTGGGGCAAACCGTTACCCAGGGCATTATCAGCGCCACCGGCCGCGTGGGGTTGAGTTTGATGGACCGCTCTGGTTCCAGCTTTGGCGGGCGTCAGAATTTCTTGCAAACCGATGCCTCCATCAACCACGGTAACTCTGGCGGTGCGTTGGTCAACACGCTGGGTGAATTGGTCGGCATCAATACACTGACCTTTGATAAAGGCAGCGACGGAGAAACGCCGGAGGGCATTGGCTTCGCCATTCCGGTAGCGCTGGCGACCAAGGTGATGGGAAAACTGATTCGTGATGGTCGTGTGATTCGCGGCTATATCGGCATTAACGGCGCGCAGGCGGAAGGGTTGTCACCCAATAGCACGCTGGACGGCAATAAACGGTTGCAAGGCGTGATCGTGATGAATGTCGAACCCGGTGGTCCGGCGGATAAAGGCGGCATGAAAAAAGGTGACGTATTGCTAACCATGAACGGCAAGCCCGCCGTCTCAGTTATCGAAACCATCGATCAGGTGGCTGAAATTCGCCCCGGAACCGCCGTTCCAGTAGCCATTCGCCGTGGCGACCAAGAGATGACGCTGTCGGTGACGATTCAGGAGTTTCCTGAAAGCTAACGTTACCAGTATGAGCAGCACCGCGGCTGCTCATACTGAAACGGGATTACGCGTCGTTGCCACTCACACGTTCGATGTTCGCACCCAGCCCACGCAGTTTATCTTCAATGCGTTCGTAGCCGCGATCGATGTGATAGATACGATCAACGAGGGTTGTACCTTCCGCGATACACCCCGCCAGCACCAGACTGGCTGATGCACGCAGATCGGTCGCCATCACCTGAGCGCCAGAAAGCGTATCAACGCCGTGGCAGATCACGGTGTTACTCTCAATCTCTGCCTGCGCGCCCATACGAATCAGTTCAGGTACGTGCATAAAGCGGTTTTCAAAGATGGTTTCGGTGATAATACCGGTGCCTTCTGCCACCAGATTCAGCAGGCTGAACTGCGCTTGCATATCGGTCGGGAAGCCGGGATGCGGAGAGGTACGCACGGTAACCGCTTTCGGGCGTTTGCCATGCATATCCAGGCTGATCCAGTCCTCACCCACTTCGATATCTGCGCCTGCATCACGCAATTTTGCCAGCACGGCATCCAGCGTATCCGGACGCGTGTTGCGGCACACAATGCTGCCACGAGAGACCGCAGCGGCCACCAGGAACGTACCGGTTTCGATACGGTCCGGCAGTACGCGATAAAGGCCGCCACCCAGACGCTCGACGCCTTCGATAACGATCTTGTCGCTGCCGGCGCCAGTGATTTTGGCACCCATTGCGTTCAGGAAGCCCGCCGTATCAACAATTTCCGGCTCGCGCGCGGCGTTTTCGATAATGGTGGTGCCTTCCGCCAGCGTTGCCGCCGTCATGATGGTGACAGTTGCACCAACGCTGACTTTATCCATGACGATATGCGCGCCCTGTAAACGCCCGTCAACCGTGGCTTTGACATATCCCTCTTCCAGCACGATCTTGGCACCCAACTGCTCCAATCCGGTAATGTGCAGATCGACTGGACGTGCGCCAATCGCGCAGCCGCCAGGCAGTGAAACCTGCCCCTGACCGAAACGCGCGACCAGCGGCCCCAACGCCCAGATAGAAGCGCGCATGGTTTTCACCAGATCGTAAGGCGCGCAAAATACGTTAACGTCGCGGGCATCCACATGCACCGAACCGTTGCGCGTCACGTGAGCACCTAACTGGCTAAGCAGCTTCATCGTGGTATCTATATCACGCAGCTTGGGAACATTTTGGATTTCTACTGGCGCTTCCGCCAACAGGGCCGCGAACAGGATGGGCAGGGCGGCATTTTTCGCCCCGGAGATAGTGACTGCACCAGTGAGCCGGGTAGGACCCTGCACACGAAATTTGTCCATAGTTAAAGGTTCTCAGCTTGCTAAAAGTATTCCAGGGCGCACTGCTCTCGCTTAAAAGCCGTTCAGCTTGCGATCGCGCTGCCATTCTTCCGGTGTATAGGCCTTGATGGAAAGCGCATGAATGCGGTTATCCGCAATGTACTCCATCAAGGGCGCGTATACGGTCTGCTGCTGTTTGACACGACGCATACCAGCAAAAATATCCCCCACGGCGACGACCTGAAAGTGGCTGCCATCGCCCGTTACGTGGACTTCTTGCAGTGCGAGTGCCTTCATCAGCACCTCTTCGATCTCGTTATTTTCCATCGCTCTCAATTCTGTATTCAGGGGGAGGATTATCAGCCGTGTATCTTAGATGAATACGCCGTTTTCTTAAACAAAGAAATCCCTCTTGGCGTAAGCTAAGAGGGCTGTTTTCATCTATACGCGGGAAAGGTAAAGAAAAAAATCAAACGACAGGGATAATATCGTTGAGGTTATACAGCGCAATCAGCGTTTTTACCCGCTCACTGGCACCAGAAATCATGAAGGATGGCGTTGAACGGATCTGCTGTTGATAGAGATGCACCAACAGCGCCAACCCGGCGGAATCCACGCGCTCCAGCGCAGCGATATCCAGCGCCTGCTTGCCCTTCAATAAGGTCTCACGCTGCTGCCAAAACGGCAGCAGGGAATCGCGATCCAAATCGCCGGACAGCGCCAGAGTCGAGTCTTGCGACGTCCAGCGCAGTGCCTCAGCCATTCTTCTGCTCCAGCGTAATCGGCTGACGAGCGGAAGCTTCCAACTGCTTGGTTAACCCATCAACACCTTGTTGACGCAAAATAGCTGCCCATTCGTTTTGCTTGGTAGTGATCATGCTCACCCCTTCAGCAATCATGTCGTAAGCCTGCCAGTTACCGGTCTGGCTGTTTTTACGCCATTGAAAATCCAAACGCACCGGTGGGCGTCCACCGTTATCGATAATGGTCACACGGATAGGAATGATATCAGCGCTGCCCAGCGGCTGTTCCGGCGCAATCTGGTAGTTCTGTCCATGATACAGCGCCAGCGTCTGACCGTAGGCTTGCGCTAAATAGGCTTCGAACGCCTTGAAATAGGCATCACGCTGCGCCGGCGTCGCTTCTTTGTAGTAGCGGCCCAACACCAGCGCCCCTGCATAGCGAATCTGAACATACGGCAGCAGCTCTTCTTGCACGATTTGACGCAAGTAGTTCGGATCCTGCTTGATACGCGGTTGTTCCGTTTTCAGACGCGTAAAGGTCTTCTCCGCCGCATCTTTCATCAAACGATAAGGATTGGTTTGATCCGCCGCGCTGGCGAGAGGTGCCACGACCAGCAGTGCCACCATCAGTAAACGTTTTAACATGCAGATGTCCTCTTGATTATTGTGCTGCGCCCGGCGCAGGAGCAGACGGCGCTGGCGTCAATGCCGGTTCGTTTTGCGGCACAGATTCCGTTTTTCCCGTATTGTCGGCGCTATCTCCCCCGCTCTTATAGAGGAATTGTCCGATTAAGTCTTCCAGCACCATGGCAGATTTGGTGTCCTGAATCACACCGCCATCGGCGAGGATCTTGGTGCCCATTTCTTCATCTTCGAAGCCGATATTCAGCGCCAGATACTGTTCGCCCAACAGCCCGGAGGTGCGGATCGCCAGCGAACTGGTGTCAGGAATATGGTCGTACCGGCGTTGGATATCCATGGCAACGCGCGGCAAATAGGTTTTGGTATCCAACGAAATATCAGCAACGCGACCAATCACCATGCCACCGACTTTTATCGGAGAACGCGCTTTAAGGCCGCCGATATTGTCAAACGTGGCATACAACCGGTAGGTTTGTTCGCTGCCGATAGACTTCACGTCGGCGACTTTCAAACAGAGAAAAATAATGGCGCCCAAGGCGATCAACAGGAATACGCCAACCCAGATTTCACTTCGCTTTGTTTGCATCGACTCAGTTCCCAAACATCAGTGCTGTCAGCACAAAATCCAATCCCAATACCGCCAATGACGAATGCACTACCGTGCGCGTCGTCGCCCGGCTGATCCCCTCAGAGGTTGGGATCGCATCATAGCCATTGAACAACGCAATCCAGGTCACGGTAATCGCAAATACCACACTTTTGATCACACAGTTCAGCAGATCCTTGCGCCACTCGACGGCACCCTGCATCGCTGACCAAAAGAAGCCATCATCGATGCCCTTCCAACTCACCCCAACCAACGCGCCGCCCCAGATCCCGACCGCCACGAAGATGATCGTCAACATCGGCATGCTGATAAGTCCCGCCCAGAAACGGGGGGCCACCACGCGCCGCAGCGGGTCTACCGCCATCATCTCCATACTGGAGAGCTGTTCAGTGGCTTTCATCAGGCCGATTTCCGCCGTCAGGGCCGAGCCAGCGCGGCCAGCAAACAACAGCGCGGTGACCACCGGCCCCAGTTCGCGCAGCAAAGAGAGCGCCACCATCATGCCCAAACTGGCCTCGGCGCTGTAGGTGGTCAGCACGATATACCCTTGCAGCCCCAACACCATACCGATAAAGAGGCCAGACACCAGGATGATCAACAGTGACTGAACCCCAACGCTGTGCAGTTGCTTGAGCAACAGCGGGCCTTGCTTGCGCAGTTCGGGACGGCCCACCAGCGCATTAAACAAAATGAATCCGGCACGACCAAAGGCAGCACAGGACCGGATTCCCTGACGTCCCAACGACGCCAATGCTTCTCGTAGCATGAATTGATTAACTCCCGGAGCCTAACAGGCTGGTTTTGTAGTCACCAGCAGGAAAGCGAAATGGCACGGGACCATCGGCAATGCCGTCAATAAATTGCCGTACCCGAGGATCGGTATTCGCACGCAGAGCCTCCACCGAGCCGTGCGCAACGATATGCTGATCCGCCACGATGTAGGCATAATCCGCGATGCTCAGCACTTCCGGCACGTCATGGGAGACCACAACGCAGGTGATACCCAGTGCATGGTTCAGTTCATCGATAAGCTTAACCAACACGCCCATGGTGATCGGATCCTGACCGACAAAGGGTTCGTCGAACATGATCATCTGTGGATCAAGCGCGATGGCACGGGCCAGTGCGGCACGGCGAGCCATCCCTCCAGAAAGCTCTGAAGGCATCAGATTAGCCGCACCGCGTAACCCGACCGCTTCCAGTTTCATCAGCACCGTGCTGCGTAACAGCGTTTCGGGCAGTTGGGTATGTTCCCGCAGTGGCCAGGCCACGTTCTCAAACACCGTAAGATCGGTGAACAACGCGCCAGATTGGAACAACATGCTCATCTTCTTACGCACGTCATACAATCGGGAACGGGAGAGCGTTGGAATATTCTCTCCGTCAAACCAGATCTCGCCGCTGTCCGGTTGGAGCTGACCGCCAATCAGGCGCAGCAATGTGGTTTTACCGATACCGGAGGGCCCCATGATAGCGGTGACTTTCCCTTTGGGTACGGTTAACGAAACATCGGTGAAAATGGGCCTCTCGCCACGCGAAAAATTGAGGCCACGAATTTCAACCAGATGAGTAGCATCTTGGTTCATGCGATCTTTTCCTTCACTCACTCCCCTTGACGATCGTCGCTGTTATACGTCCATGACGTGCAACAACCGCTGCATTTCCTATCAAGCTTAACGGCAGGTTTCAGGCAAAGCCCGAGTTTTACAAAATATTACCGACAATTCTTACCGAAAAGGGCGGGTTCTGGCTGCCATAGGTTTTACTTTTTCTGCCCAGACAGTCAAAATTACCCCTCTACGATGCAACGCAATTTTTGCTCGACATTCGTCCGCGCACCGCTTCATTGCCTTATGAGCCGGTGATTATACCCGAATAAAGGACGCTGCATGCTTTTTGCGATAGTTCTGCTGGTTATTGGCCTGTTTCTCTTGGTTTATGGCGCAGCCGTTCTTGCCCGTGTGTGGGGCGTTTCTCCCTTGATTATCGGCGTGATGATTGTTGGCATCGGCACGTCACTGCCAGAATTGGCGGTGTCGGTAACAGCGGGTCTGAACCAGCAAATGGACATGGCGGTCGGTAACGTGTTGGGTTCGAATATCGCCAATATCATGCTAATCCTCGGCAGCGCTGCCCTGATTCGCCCCTTAACCTTTCGCTCCGATCTGCTGCGGCGTGAGCTGCTCCCCATGCTGTTGATCACGCTGTTCAGCGGCGGTGTGCTTTACAATGGCTATCTCAGTCGGCTTGATGGCGTCATGCTGCTCGCGGCGGCGGGTGCCTGGATCGTGCTAATGCTGCGCATGGCGCGTCAGGCGCAACAGAACGGCAGTGACAGCCTGACACGCGAACAATTGGCAGAGCTGCCGCAGGCTGACGGTAACCAGACGGTTGCCGTCCTCTGGTTGCTGCTGGGATTGATTATTCTGCCGATGGCGGCGCGTATCGTGATTGACAATGCAACGGTGATTGCACGTCATTTCGCCTTTGATGAGTTGACCATCGGGCTGACAGTGCTGGCGATTGGCACCAGCCTGCCGGAACTGGCTACCGCCATCGTCGGCACGCTGAAAAAAGAGGATGATATCGCGCTGGGTAACCTGATTGGGTCGAACGTCTTCAATCTGGTTATCGTGCTTGGTGTTCCGGCACTGCTGTCACCCTGCGCGGTGAACCCACTGGCATTTCAACGCGATTACGGCGTGATGCTGGGAGCGAGCCTGCTGCTGACGCTGCTCTGTCTGCGCAAAAAGCGCTCTATCGGACAGGGCGCTGGCGCGCTGTTACTGTGTATGTTTATTGCTTACCTTGCGACGCTGTTTTTGCTGTATTAGCGGCGCACGACCCGTTTTCTTGGAAAACTCAAATAGTCAGGATTAACCGTTATGTCCAACGTTGAACAACAGCCCGATTTCGATTTTCAACAGGCGGGCCGACATGTGCTCGCCATCGAACGCGACGGGTTGGCCCATCTGGACCAGTATATCGATGACAACTTCACCCGCGCTTGTCGCACCATGTTCCATTGCCAGGGCAAAGTGGTGGTAATGGGAATGGGGAAATCCGGGCACATCGGGTGCAAGATGGCGGCGACCTTCGCCAGCACCGGCACCCCCTCGTTTTTTGTCCATCCCGGCGAGGCCAGCCACGGTGACCTCGGCATGATCACCGCACAAGATATCGTGATCGCCATATCCAACTCGGGTGAGTCCAATGAAATTCTGGCACTGATCCCGGTGCTCAAACGTCTGGGCGTATTTCTGATTTGCATCACCAGCAACCCGGAAAGCACCATGGGTAAAGCCGCCGATATTCATCTCTGTGTCCATGTGCCACAGGAAGCCTGTCCGTTGGGGCTCGCTCCCACGTCCAGCACCACGGCCACACTGGTGATGGGCGATGCGCTTGCCGTTGCCTTGTTACAGGCTCGGGGTTTCACCGCAGAAGATTTTGCCCTTTCTCACCCCGGCGGCGCACTGGGCCGCAAACTTTTGCTGCGTGTTGCGGATATCATGCATACCGGAGACGAGATCCCCCACGTTACCCGAGACGCGTCGTTGCGTGATGCGCTGGTGGAGATCACCCGCAAGAGTTTCGGTATGACCGTGATTTGCACGCCGGACATGATGATCGAAGGCATCTTCACCGACGGTGACCTGCGCCGCATCTTCGATATGCAGATCAACCTCAATGATGCGCGTATCGCCGATCTGATGACCGCAGGCGGCATTCGGGTCACCCCCAATTCGTTGGCGGTGGATGCGCTGAATCTGATGCAGTCGCGCCATATTACGTCGCTGCTGGTGGCACAATCCGATCGACTGGTCGGTATCGTCCATATGCATGATATGCTGCGCGCTGGCGTGGTGTGATAGTCAACGGGATCGTCTTTCCGGCGCTCCCTAAAGAAAGAAGGGTGACATCAAGGATATGTGTTTATGAATAACCCCCAAGCGCAAACCGCCACCTGCTATGGCCCCGTCGCGGATCGAGTATTGGAAAAAGCGCAAGCCATCAAATTGCTGATTTGCGATGTTGACGGCGTGCTCTCCGACGGCCTTATCTACATGGGCAATCAAGGGGAAGAACTGAAGGCGTTTAACGTACGCGATGGTTATGGTATTCGCTGTCTGCTAACGTGCGGCATTGAGGTCGCCATCATTACCGGGCGCTCTGCGCCGCTGGTGGAAGACCGCTGCCGCACGCTGGGTATCACCCATCTTTATCAGGGACAGTCAGATAAGGTTTTGGCCTTCCGTGAACTGTTAGATACACTGTCGCTTAACGCCGATCAGGTTGCCTATATTGGTGACGATTTGATTGACTGGCCGGTGATGGCACAGATAGGCCTTAGCGTCTCCGTGGCAGATGCACACCCTCTGCTGCTGCCCAAGGCAGACTACGTGACCAACATTGCTGGTGGGCGCGGTGCGGTACGCGAACTGTGCGACCTTATCCTGCTGGCACAGGGTAAGCTGGACGACGCCAAAGGGCTATCGATATGAAGATATCGTCACGGCAAGGGGGCTATCGCCGCCCGCTTGTCGGGGTACAAGTTTGTTACGACATGAGTTTGCCACGGCATAAGTTTGCGATGACCATGAGTACGTTTTTATTATGAATAAGACGAAGCGTTGGCTAACCGCGCTATTGGCGCTCATTGTATTGATTCTGATTGGCTGGAACCTGACGGATCAGGACAGCGCGCCACAAACGGAAACCCAGGACAATGCGGTGCCGACCTACACCAGCGATGAAACCACCACACGCGTGTTTAACCCGCAGGGTGGCCTGAACTATCGACTCGTGGCGCAGAAAGTGGAGTATTTTAACGCGGAACAGCTCACCTGGTTTACCGCGCCTGTCGCTACGCTGTTTAATGAACAGGGTATCACCACCTGGTCGGTGCAAGCTGACCGCGCCAAGCTGACCAAAGATAAAATGTTGTTCTTATACGGGCATGTGGAAGTCAACAGTCTGACCAATGACTCACAATTACGGCAGATAAAAACCGATAATGCGCAAGTTAACCTGGTGACACAGGACATCGCCTCCGATGATGAGGTGACACTGTACGGAGCCAGTTTCCTCTCGAATGGGATGAAAATGCGCGGTAATTTGCGTAACAAAACTGCCGAATTGATTGAAAAGGTAAAAACCTCTTATGAAATTCAACACCAATAATGCCTGGCGTCATGCGGCCATTGCCAGCGCCCTGTTAGCAGCAAGCCTGCCTGCCCTTGCTGTGACAGGAGACACCAGTCAGCCGATTCACATTGATTCCGCGCAGCAGTCATTGGACATGCAGGGCAATACCGTCACGTCTACCGGCAATGTTACGGTCAAACAAGGCACCATTGATGTGAAGGCCGATAAAGTCGTGGTCACGCGCCCACAGGGATCGCAGGGCCAGGAAGTGATTGAAGCCTTTGGTAATCCGGTCACTTTCTACCAGATGCAAGACAATGGCAAGCCGGTGAAAGGCCGCGCACAGAAAGTGCGCTATGAACTGGCGCAGGATAAGATCACGCTGACGGGTAACGCGTATCTGGAACAACTGGATAGCAACGTGAAAGGCGATCGCATCACCTATCTGGTGAAACAGCAACAGATGGAGGCGGTGGGTGATAAAGGCGGGCGAGTAACCACCGTGCTGGTGCCCTCGCAGCTACAGGAAAAGAACGGCAAGGCCGCCGCTCCCTCGTCTCAAAAAGACAAGCAGCAACCACAGGCAACTGAATAACCTATGGCAACATTAATCGCAGAAAGCCTGGCGAAGGCCTACAAGGGACGTCGCGTGGTCGAAAACGTAAGTTTAACGGTCAACTCCGGTGAAATCGTCGGGTTGCTCGGGCCGAATGGTGCGGGAAAAACCACGACATTTTATATGGTTGTCGGCATTGTCCAGCGCGATTCAGGGCGGATAGTGATTGATGATGAAGAGATAAGCTTGCTGCCTTTGCACGAACGCGCGCGCTGCGGCATCGGCTATTTGCCGCAGGAAGCCTCGATCTTTCGCCGTTTGAGCGTCTATGACAACCTGATGGCAGTCTTGCAGATTCGCAAAGACCTGACGCCGGAGCAGCAGGACGATCGCGCCAATGAGTTAATGGAAGAATTCCATATTATTCATTTACGCGATAGTCTGGGACAATCCTTGTCCGGCGGCGAACGTCGTCGCGTAGAGATCGCTCGCGCACTGGCGGCCAATCCCAAATTTATTTTGCTGGATGAACCCTTTGCCGGTGTCGATCCGATTTCAGTGCTCGACATAAAAAAAATCATTGAGCACCTGCGTGACAGCGGCCTGGGCGTGCTGATCACCGATCACAACGTGCGTGAAACGTTGGATGTGTGCGAACGCGCCTATATCGTCAGTCAGGGGCAGCTTATTTCCCACGGTTCACCCAGCGAAATCCTGGAGGATGAGCAAGTGAAACGCGTCTATCTGGGCGAAGGCTTCCGACTTTGATACTGTAACGTTTGCAATGGGCGTTCCATTTAAGGGAAAATGACACGAGTTATGAAGCAAGGTTTGCAACTCAGGCTAAGTCAACAACTGGCCATGACGCCACAACTTCAGCAGGCGATCCGTCTGCTTCAGTTGTCTACGCTTGAACTCCAGCAAGAGATCCAACAAGCGCTGGAAAGCAACCCGTTGCTTGAACAAACCGATAGCCACGATGAAATCGATGCTCAGGAAACGAGCGACAGCGAATCACTGGATACGCGCGACGCCCTTGAGCAAAAAGATATGCCGGAAGAGCTGCCGCTGGACGCCACCTGGGATGAAATCTACTCCGCAGGCACGCCCTCGGGCACCGGCACCGATTACCGCGACGAAGAGCTGCCTGTCTATCAGGGTGAAACGACGCAAACCTTGCAGGATTACCTGATGTGGCAGGTCGAGTTGACGCCGTTTTCCGACACCGATGCGGCTATTGCTACGTCGATTGTCGATGCAGTGGACACCACCGGCTATCTGACCGTTCCGTTGGAAGACATTCTCGAGAGCATCGGCGACGATGACGTGACGATTGAGGAAGTGGAAGCGGTGTTAAAACGTGTGCAACGTTTTGACCCGGTCGGCGTGGCAGCGCGTGATTTGCGCGATTGCCTGCAAATCCAGCTGTCTCAGTTTGCCCCCGAAACCCCGTGGCTGGCGGAAGCCAAGCTTATCGTCAATGAATACCTCGATTTGCTGGCCAACCATGATTTTCGCACGCTGATCCGCTCCAGCCGTATTAAAGAGGATGCGCTGAAAGAGGCGCTGGCACTGATTCAGTCACTCGACCCGCGTCCGGGCCAATCGATCAATACCGGCGAGTCGGAGTATGTGATCCCCGACGTGCTGGTGCGCAAGCATCAAGATCGCTGGGTGGTGGAACTCAACACCGACAGCGTGCCGCGCCTGCAAGTCAACCAGCAGTATGCCGCACTCGGCCACAGCGCGCGTAACGACAGTGACAGCCAGTTTATCCGCAGCCACCTGCAAGAGGCGCGCTGGCTGATAAAAAGTCTGGAGAGCCGCAACGATACGCTGCTTAAGGTTACGCGCTGCATTGTGGAACAACAGCAGGATTTCTTTGAGAAAGGTGAAGAGTTTATGAAACCCATGGTGCTGGCGGATATCGCTCAGGCTGTGGATATGCATGAATCCACCATCTCACGCGTCACAACACAGAAATTTCTTCACAGCCCACGAGGCATTTTCGAACTAAAATATTTCTTCTCCAGCCATGTAAATACCGACAGCGGCGGTGAGGCATCATCCACTGCTATTAGGGCGCTGGTGAAAAAATTGATCGCGGCGGAAAACCCCGGCAAGCCCTTGAGCGACAGCAAGCTGACAACGCTGCTCTCCGATCAGGGGATCATTGTCGCGCGGCGTACCGTCGCAAAGTACCGAGAGTCTTTATCCATCCCGCCGTCAAACCAGCGTAAGCAGTTGGTTTGATTTCTACAGAGAAGGAAGACGCTATGCAGCTGAATATCACCGGACACCACATCGAGATCACACCCGCATTACGCGAGTTCGTTAACACAAAATTTGCCAAGCTGGAGCAATACTTTGATCGCATCAACCAGATCAACGTGGTGCTCAAGGTGGAGAAAGTGGAGCAAATTGCCGATGCTACTCTGTTCGTTAATGGCGGTGAGCTGCATGCCACATCCGAATCTGAAGACATGTATGCCGCCATCGATCTGTTGATCGACAAACTGGCGCGTCAGTTAAATAAACACAAGGACAAACTCAAACAGCACTGATCGTCATCTCCGCCTCCGGGCGCAGGGAATACGCCTCTGGCACAACGTCAGAGGCGTGAAGAGATGAGCGGGCCGTTAAGTGAACACACCATGAATAACGATCCCATTTTGCAACTCAGCACGGTATTACGCCAAGAGTGCACCCGCAGCACCGTTCATTGCCAAAGCAAGAAACGGGCGTTGGAAATCATCAGCGAGTTGGCAGCCAGACAGCTAAACCTTCCGACTCCGCTGATCTTCGAGGCATTGCTGACGCGCGAGAGAATGGGCAGTACCGGTATTGGCGGCGGCATCGCAATCCCCCACGGAAAACTCGATGATGATAACGCCTTGGGTGCCACCGGGGTCTTTATCCAGCTTGAACAGCCAATATCTTTTGATGCTATTGATAATCAAGGCGTAGACTTGCTTTTTGCCTTGCTGGTTCCCGCTGAACAATGTAAAACCCATCTACATACGCTGTCGCTTGTCGCCAAACGTCTGGCTGACAAAAGTGTGTATCGGCGTTTACGGGCAGCACAGAGTGACGAAGAGCTTTACCAAATTATGATTGAAGGGGATTAATCCCCGGTAGAAAGCGAGCGACATTCAAACATTCGCGCTACGATGTGCGTCATACAGATGAATCACTCGGTCAGGGTGTAACAAAAGAAGGCTATAGCCGGAGGGGAGTCGTCGGATGGTGCTGATGATTGTCAGTGGTCGCTCAGGTTCAGGAAAATCTGTGGCCCTGCGCGCCCTGGAAGATATGGGCTTTTATTGCGTGGACAACCTGCCCGTGGTGTTGCTGCCGGAACTGGCAAACACGCTGGCACAACGTGATATCTCGGCAGCGGTCAGTATAGACGTGCGCAACATGCCAGAATCGCCGGAAATCTTCGAGCACGCCATGGATCAGTTGCCACCCAGTTTTGCGCCGCAACTGCTGTTTCTGGATGCCGATCGTAATACGCTGATTCGTCGTTACAGCGACACGCGTCGTTTGCACCCCCTTTCCAGCAAAAATCTTTCGCTGGAAAGCGCCATCGATGAAGAGAACGACCTGCTGGAACCGTTGCGTTCTCGTGCCGATCTGATCATCGATACCTCTGAAATGTCAGTGCATGAACTGGCGGAAATGCTGCGTACTCGGCTGTTGGGCAAACGCGAACGTGAGCTGACCATGGTGTTCGAATCCTTTGGTTACAAGCACTGCATTCCCATCGATGCGGATTACGTGTTTGATGTGCGCTTCCTGCCTAACCCCCACTGGGACCCGAAATTGCGTCCGATGACCGGGCTGGACAAGCCGGTTGCCGCGTTCCTCGACCGCCATACGGAAGTGCACAATTTTATTTACCAGACGCGCAGCTATCTGGAACTGTGGCTGCCAATGCTGGAAACCAACAACCGCAGCTACCTGACGGTAGCCATTGGCTGTACCGGCGGCAAACACCGTTCCGTCTATGTGGCTGAGCAACTGGCAGACTATTTTCGCTCGCGCGGCAAAAACGTACAGTCCCGCCACCGCACGCTGGAAAAACGTAAATAATGACCGTCACACACACCGTCATCGTCAAGAATAAGCTAGGAATGCACGCTCGCCCGGCGATGAAACTGTTTGAACTGGTGTAAAGCTTTGATGCCGAAGTGATGCTGCGTAACGAAAGAGGCGTTGAGGCGGAAGCCAGCAGCGTGATCGCCATGATCATGCTGGATTCTGCCCAGGGTAAACACATTGAAGTGGAAGCCAGCGGCGCAGATGAGGCCGCCGCACTGGCTGCGGTGGTTGAGTTATTCGAAGCCGGGTTTGATGAAGAATAACACGCGATAATAATCCCAAAAATCGACAATGCCATAGGTAATAACGTTACCTTATGGTATAATTTCGTAACAAGTTATCTCTCATTTTTATCAACCCCCCCGCGTCACTGGCGCGGGGGGGTTGCTTTATAAATGCGGTAGACTTTTTCTCTTGATATTGTTTTTTCATATATGCAGCACGTGTTTATATCCCTATGAACCTTGATCTCATTGCCATGACGTAACGTTGTTTGTTACCGCTATGCGTTTTATCAAGGGTTATGTTTTACCAACCTATTGGAGAGGAGTATGACGAAACCTAACCTGACTATTAGCGAACTGGATGCGGAACGCCTGGATCGGCTGTTGGAACAACCTGCGTTTGCAGGCACACTGATTGCACAAGCGTTGAATGAGGAGCTGGATCGTGCCGAGATCTTGCCTTCAGAGGACATCCCGTCAGATGTCGTCACCATGAACAGTCGGGTACGCTTTCGCGATTTAAACACTGACGAAGAGCACACCCGAACACTGGTTTATCCTGCCGCCATGCAGGACAGCAAGGAACAACTTTCTGTGATGGCACCACTCGGCGCAGCCCTGCTGGGTCTGCGCGTTGGGAATACCATTAACTGGCAGTTGCATAACGGTACGGAAACTCGCGTGGAAGTGCTGGAATTGCTCTATCAGCCTGAGGCCGCTGGCGAATATCATCGCTAAGCACGCGCCCACTGCCCTGATTTCAGGGCAGTCATGTTGCCTGATTATATCCCGGCGATCTTCATGCCAGGCAGTAGCACCGAACCGCACTGGATATTGCTGCGGGTTTCAATATCATCCCCCAACGTCACCATATCGCGCAGCATGGTTTTCAGGTTACCGGCGATAGTGATTTCACTCACCGGATACTGAATCTCGCCATTTTCCACCCAGAAACCTGACGCCCCGCGCGAGTAATCGCCCGTGACCGCACTCACACCCTGCCCCATCAGTTCGGTCACCAGCAGGCCTTTATCCATCTGCTTGAGCATCTGTTGGAAATTAAGCCCCTGACCCGCAATACGCCAGTTGTGAATGCCGCCGGCATGGCCAGTGCTCTTCATGCCGAGTTTACGCGCTGCATAGCTGGTCAACAGCCAGGTTTGCAGCACGCCGTCTTTAACGATGTCACGCTGCGCGGTACGTACCCCTTCACTGTCGAACGGGGTAGACGCCAGCCCTTTACGCAAATGCGGCAGCTCTTCGATGGTGAGCCAGTCCGGCAGGATCTGTTGGCCCAGCTTATCGAGCAGGAAAGTCGATTTACGGTACACGTTGCCGCCGCTGATCGCCCCCACCAAGTGGCCGAACAGGCCGGTAGCCACCTCGGCGGCAAACATCACTGGTGCTTCCATGGTCGGCAACTTGCACGGTGATAAACGTGAGAGCGTGCGGCGAGCGCACTCTTCGCCGACCCATTCCGGACTTTGCAGATCGTCCAGCGCGCGCCCTACGGTGTAAGCGTAATCGCGCTCCATATCGCCGTTCACTTCGGCAATCACACAGCTCGACATAGAGTGGCGGCTCGACAAATAGCTTTGCAGCATGCCGTGGCTGTTGCCAAACACTTTGATACCGTAGTGACTGTTAAAGCTGCCCCCTTCGGTATTGGTAATGCGCGTATCGGCTTTCAGCGCCGCCTGCTCGGCGCGCGCAGCCAGCTCAATACCCTTTTCCGCATCCAAGGCAGCAGGATGAAACAGGTCGAGATCGGGAGCGTCAAAGGCCAGCAGTTCTTGTTCTGCCGGGCCAGAAAAAGGATCGGGCGAAGTATAACGGGCAATATCCAGCGCAGCCTGCACGGTGCGGGCGATGGCCTCCGGACTCAAGTCGGTCGATGACGCACTGCCTTTACGCTGCTGGTGGTATACGGTAATTCCCAACGCGCCATCGCTGTTGAATTCCACATTTTCAACCTCGCCGTAGCGCGTGCTGACGCTGATCCCTGTGGTTTTGGAAATGGCCACCTCTGCCGCATCTGAAGCGGCGCGCGCCAGCTCCAACGCCTGTGCGACTGCCTGCTCCAATGCTTTACGCTGTTCTGCAACCTGAGTGATTATTGTCATCGTTCTGCCATACTGAGTTAAAAGCCGTTCAGAAGCCGGGAAATGGCGTCTGCCTTGCCCCTCTTCTGCGCCTAAAGGTGTATGCTTGAGTCTAACAGGATATCAGGATAATTTCGAAAAAAGCCCAAACCTGTTAGGATCGGCGTCTTTTTTATGGCGTTAACCGCGTCACATGCCCGAACTGTTACGGAAAGAGATGATGAACAAACACCCTGAAGAGTGGCTGGACGACGTACCGGACCCGCACGCCGAAGATGATGAAGACGATGAGATCATCTGGGGCAGTAAAAGTGAAATCAAACGCGATGCAGAAGCACTGAAAGATCTTGGCGTGGAACTGATTGAGCTCGGTAAAAATGCGCTGGAGCGCATCCCGCTGGATGACGATCTGCGTGCTGCGGTTGAGCTGGCGCAACGCATCAAAAAAGAAGGCCGCCGCCGTCAGGTGCAACTGATCGGTAAGATGTTGCGTGCCCGCGATCCAGAACCGATTCAAATCGCACTGGATAAGCTGAAGAACCGCCACAACCAACAGGTCGCTCTGTTTCACAAACTGGAACAGCTGCGCGACAGACTGATTGAGGAAGGGGATGGTGCCATCCCGGATATCCTCGGGCTCTACCCGGCCGCCGACCGCCAGCAGTTGCGCTCACTAGTGCGCAATGCGCAGAAAGAAAAAGCCGCTAACAAGCCGCCCAAGTCTTACCGTCAAATTTTCCAGTATCTGCGCGAACTGGCCGAAGATCAGGCCTAGTCCCCAGAGGTAAATCACCCTGTGGTGGAGTCGCCCTTGGCGTTACTCCACCAACGCATGCTGATAGCGGTGCAGTATCTCCGTGATACGGCCAACCGATGCACCGATCTCCGGTGCTATCTGACGCTGGCATAGCGCAATCTGATACTCATCCAACAGGGTCAACAACTGGGTAAAAGCGTGACGCCGGGAAATCTCTCGTCGCGCGTCACTGACCTGCTCTGCCGCCTGACGAAGACGACGATGAAATGCCGACAGTTCACTGTCCACCGGCAACGGCAGATTCCGCATACGTTGGTGCAGAATAATCAGCGACAGCGCCAGACGGTATTTGGCAATGTCGTTAGGAAACAGGGTCAGCAGCAGGTAGAGCTGCGGATAGAGCGCAGGTAAGTGGTTTTCACGCCGTTTGGTTGGGTTGGTGGTCAGTGCCGATACCGCACTGTAAACAAAGCGGTTAAGTAGCGCCTGCCCAGTGCGAGCACGTGAATTATCTCGAATCAACAAGATAACCAGCCACGCCAGCAAGCAGCCGATAACCTGCCCAATCGCGCTGTCCAGAAAGTGGCTGAGATTAAACGTCATCGGGTTATCCAACACCAGAATATTGATAGTGCTGGCCAGCGCCCCCAGCGATCCCATACGCCGCTTTTGCACCTCAATACCGATGATGAAGGCCATAATGCCCAGACTGAGGCACAGCAGCTGCGTGGATGGCAATACAAACATGAACAGCAGCGATCCCAACGGCAAGGCATAGACCGTGCCGACCAGGAAATCGACTGCCATGCGTTTTGGGTTAGGCAGACGCATCGCCAGCGCCGTCACCACAGCAATCATCACCATGCAGGCACTGCCTGAGGTCCAACCGGTGATAAGCCAAAATAAACACCCTACAGCCGTCGCCACGCCAGTGCGCCAGCCGTTGATCATCGCATGATGGCGCTCAGCGGACGCCGCTTTCACCATCACTTCATCACGCAGCAGTTCGCCCTCAACCTGCGTCAGACGGGCGTTGGTCTGAATTCCTTTAGCCAGTAACAGATAGCGCGTTGCGGCCCCCACCCAGCCAATCAGCGTCGGCGGCACAGTCTTGCGCTCACCGGCTGCAATCGCGTGGCGCAGTTGCTTCACCCGTTTACGCACATCGTCCATCGACGCTACCGGCGCATCGATCAGCAATGCCAGGCTGGTTCTGAGTGGCTCAGGTTTATCCTGTAGCACCAGATAGGTCTCACACGCCTGAGTAATCAGAGTAAATGATTGCGCCAGCAGCGCCTTAATGCGCCGATGGCTATTTTGCCAGCGCGCTGATTCCAGCAACAGCGGATTGCCCATACCAGCCAATGCGGTGCTTTTACGCACCAGCCCATGCCAGGCAACGTCAAGCTCTTCACGCGATGCCCCCCGAATACACAGTTGCAACAGGCGATAGTGATCCAGCAGCAGCCCTTCCAGGCTGCTGTCGATATGGTGTTTGATGGAACGTGGGGTAAACAGCAGATCGGCCACAATGGCACAAACAATACCCAAAACAATTTCGCTACAGCGTTCAACGGCGAACTGCGGCGTCAGCAGCGGCGCACTCTGGGTGGATACGATGATAATTAATGCGGTATAGCCGACCAATCCCCATACGTAGGCGTTTTCTACCTTAACCAGCGATGACACCCAGGTGCAAAATCCTGCCCATATGCAGCACAGCAGCAACATCACCACGGGTGCACGAATGGTCGCGATGATAATCACCAGCGCACCGGCACAGCCGATAAAGGTGCCCACAATACGCAATATCCCGCGATGCCGAATCGCCCCGGAAAAGGGATCTCCACCGGCGGCAAAAGCAGGGTCAGCCGCGACGATGGCCACAGTGAGCACTGACAAACGTGGCGTTTCCAACTGAAAGTGGAAACCGAGAAACAGTGACAGCACAACGGCAACGCTGAGTTTGCAGGCAAAACGCCAATGGGGAAAAGCAGGCATTTTCATCATGAGCTCGTCTTAACCAAACTCACGCAGCCGATAGAGCAAACGAATCAACGGTGAAGGCTGCTTGTTTTGCGGGGCGTCTGCCTGCGCGATCACCACGGTGGCCGTGGTGCCCGCCGGATAAGGAATATCGCGCTGTTGATCCAGATGGATTCTTACCGGCACGCGCTGTGCCAGCCGCACCCATTCCAGATTGGCGTCCACCGTCGCCAGCCCTTTACTGTCTACGTTGGCGCTGCTGTTGGTGATCGCCGCCGCCACGCTGTCAACCATACCGTAAAACAGCCGATCGCTACCCAGCGGCGTAATCTCAACCCTGTCGCCAGCATGAACGCTTGCCATCTTGGTCTCTTCCATATAGGCCACCAGATAGAACGAGCCCTTTTTCACCAGCGCCACGGCGGTCGCGCCGCGCGTAATGTATTCACCACGCTGCACGTTGAGGTTGGTCACCCAGCCGTCCGCTGGCGCGCGAATCACGGTACGTTCCAGATCCAACTTCGCCAGCGCCAACGTCGCTTGCGCTTTGGCTAACTGATGCTGCGCGGTTTCCAACGCGCTGCTAGACTGATCGATCGCCTCCTGCGACATAGCCTGTACGCCGAGGCGTGTGCGACGTCCAGACTCACGCCGCTTTTCATTGACCAGCGCCAGGTAGTAGTCCACATCCGCCTGTGCTTGCTGAAAACGGGGTGGATCGACCACAAAAAGCACATCCCCCTTTTTCACCTGCTGATTGTCACGCACCAATACCTCTGTCAGCAGCCCGCTGACATCTGGTGCGATCGCCACAACGTCTGCGCTGAACTTCGCATCTCGCGTCCACGGCGATTCGGTATAGAACGCCCAAACGCGCAGCAGCGCAACGGCAGCCAGCAACAGCACGCACAGCGTGATACCCACGCGCAGCAGCTTTTTGGTTATCAGCGAGACAACAGGAAATTTTATAGCAAGGGTTTTCACAGTGACCTCAAAGGGAGAAGCGAAAGATCAGATAAAACAGACAGCAAAACAGAGCAGTGTTAAACAGCGCCGGATGCCATACCACGTCATAAACGCCGGTGGGCTGTAAGAGACGGTTCAACACAAAAAACAGAACCAGCGATACCAGCAACACAAAGAATACGGGCGGGAAGGACAGGCCAAACAGCACCATCACCGGAAGTGAACTCATCCTCTTTTCCTTTTTATTTCAATTGACGAATAAACAATACTGACCGTGTCACCGTAGACACAGGCATGAGGGTTCATTACCAACGACGACACAGGCCTTTCGCCATCAATGCTAAAAGGCATGAAGGGCATTACATTGATCAAGAGAGGTGGCAGGTTGTTTAGTAGAAGCGAACGCAGCCTGTTACCTGATGGAAACAAGTAGCACAAAGCACACCGGTATTCTTCCCGCCCGATTCGTTCGAATACGGTGTATTATGGATGTTTATTTGCGTTTCATCTACGATGTGTGATCTAAATCACTTTTAAGCCAGAGTGAATAATGGAAAGACTAAAGAGCATGTCGGTCTTTGCGCGCGTAGTGCGGTGTGGCTCGTTTACCGCCGCAGCCCGACAATTGAACATGAGCGTTTCTGCCGTCAGCCAAACGGTGACCCGGCTGGAAGAAGAGCTACAGATCAAGCTGCTCAATCGCAGCACGCGCAGCATTGGGCTTACAGAAGGCGGCAAGATCTACTACCACGGCTGTCGGCGTATGCTGCATGAGGCGCACGAAGCGCACGATCAGCTCTACGCCTTTAATAACACGCCGATCGGCACACTGCGCATTGGCAGTTCCTCCACCATGGCGCAAAATGTGCTGGCGGCCATGACAGCAGAGATGCTGCTAAAATACCCAGGGCTCTCGGTCAATCTGGTCACCGGCATTCCCGCCCCCGACCTGATTGCAGACGGGTTGGATATCGTTATCCGCGTGGGTGCCTTGCAGGACTCCAGCCTGTTTGCCAAACGTCTCGGCTCTATGCCAATGGTGGTGTGCGCCGCCAAACGCTATTTGACCCAGCACGGCACTCCGGAAAAACCGTCAGACGTGGAAAGTTTCTCCTGGTTGGAGTACACCGTGCGTGCAGACAGTGAATTCGAACTGATCGCCCCAGAAGGCATTTCCACCAAAATCGCACCGCAGGGTCGCTTTGCCACTAACGATCCGCAGACGCTGGTACGCTGGCTCAAAACTGGCGCAGGCATCGCCTATATCCCATTGATGTGGATCATCGACGAGATTGCGCGCGGCGAAGTGGAAATTCTGTTCAGCCGCTATCACTCCGATCCGCGCCCGGTTTACGCGTTGTATACACGCAAGGATAATTTGCCGCTCAAAGTACAACTGTGCATCAACTATATGACGGAGTATTTCAAGAACGTTGCTCAAATCTATCAAAGTCATAGGGAAGAGACGTTGGGAAAATAATTATTCTCACACTACGGTGTTAACCTGAAAATTAAGTTCAGTATAGATTATCTTCACGTCCATGCTGTTACACTGTGCTTTCTTTAACCAAGGGGGCATTTATGACAACAGTATTTAATATCTCAGGGCGTTTGTTTTCAAGAACGATTTCATTGAATGAAATAAAAGAAATAAAAAATGCAAAAAACCCAAGTGAAATAAAAAGATTGTGGGACAGAATTGCAGATTGGTTTTGTGGAACTGATAAAGAAAATGCTAAAAAAGCATTGTTTGAACTACTCAATAATGATGATGCCAATATAAAAATAGACGCCTTTAATCAGTTAAAGGCCATGACGTCACCCGCGTTTAAAGAGGCATTCACCTACACGACGACAGCGATAAATGATAGCGCGTTTACCGTCAATCTGTCTATTGGCGCTCTGTTTTCTACGGGTGAGATCTCTACGACGGGCGAAACAATCAACCTGAGTGACCACATCAAGACGTTCACGGAAAGATGTTTTAGTCAGGACGATGACACTCATTATTTTACCCAATTAAAAAAAGACATACCAAGAAGTAAAATTTATTTTTATAACGCCAACGACGAGAAGACCCAATTCAAAATAGAAGATTTATCGATCTTCGAAAATACAATATCAGAAAAACAGAAAAAATTGCTAAACGTGGCATTATCTCAAATAGGAGTAATTGATATAATACAGCAAATAAATGCACAATCAAAGGAGATGCCAATTGTCGGAAGTCCGAGTAAAAAGACATCTTTTTCTTTAGATGAGAAGGGGAATATCTCTGTAGAAATACATTTATTTCAAAACCTTGATGCTTATCATCACTCTGTTTATCAAGAACATTTCCCCGATTCAAAATATCCCTGTTTACACGCGAAAGCACGAGTCAATATCGCCAGCAACGGCAATTGTGATATCGTCGAAGTAACCCTGTCACACCCTGGAATTGAGTAACCACCGCCACGCGTTTTTGCAATAACATGGCGGTGACAATTGCGCAGAATTACGCCGTACCGCCCACCGTCATGCTGTCCAGTTTCAGCGTCGGCTGCCCAACGCCAACGGGTAGGCTTTGGCCCTCTTTGCCACACACGCCAACGCCTTTATCCAATGCCAAATCGTTACCCACCATGGATATCTGCTGCATGGCTTCGATACCCGAGCCAATCAGGGTCGCCCCTTTAACCGGCGTTGTGACTTTACCATTTTCAATCAGATAGGCTTCTGAGGTTGAGAACACGAACTTGCCGGAGGTGATATCCACTTGGCCACCGCCAAAGTTAGGCGCATATAAACCGTATTCCACGCTGGAAATAATCTCTTCCGGCGTCGATTTACCCGCCAACATGTAAGTATTGGTCATGCGTGGCATCGGCAAATGGGCATAAGACTCGCGGCGACCATTACCGGTCGGCGCCACCCCCATCAAACGCGCGTTGAGCTTGTCTTGCATGTAACCTTTCAGCACACCGTTCTCAATCAGCACGTTGTATTGCCCGGCCACGCCTTCGTCATCCATCGCCAGCGAACCGCGGCGTCCTTCCAGTGTACCATCATCCACCACGGTACACAGTTCAGAGGCAACCAGCTTGCCCATCTGCCCGCTGAACACCGACGTGCCACGGCGGTTAAAATCCCCTTCCAGTCCGTGTCCGACAGCTTCATGCAGCAGCACACCCGGCCAGCCCGCGCCCAGTACCACCGGCATCGTACCCGCAGGCGCAGCAACAGCGGAAAGGTTGACCAGCGCCATACGCACCGCTTCTTTCGCCCAGGCCTCCACTCGCGCTTCTCCGTCCACCACTTGCCAGAAGTAGTCGTAACCCACGCGCGCGCCACCACCGCTGGCACCGTGTTCACGTTTACCATCCTGCTCAACCAGCACGCTGATCGACAGGCGCACCAACGGACGCACATCAGCGGCCAGCGTGCCGTCGGTTGCCGCCACCAACACGTGTTCATAGACACCGGTCAGGCTGACGCTCACTTCCTGCACGCGGGCATCGGCCGTGCGCGCCACACTGTCTGCGCGTTGCAGCAGTACCAGTTTCTCTTCACGGCTCAGGCTGTCCAGCGGATTGAGCTGCGGATACAGCGCACGATGAGCGTTTTCCCCCAGTGTACGAACGCGGCCAGTGCCCTGCTCGCGCACGATGCTACGCGCTGCCTGGGCGCTTTGGTGCAGCGCATTGAGCGTGATTTGGTCTGCATAGGCAAACCCGGTTTTTTCCCCGCTTACCGCGCGAATACCGACCCCTTGATCGATATTGTAAGAGCCATCTTTAATGATGCGGTCTTCCAACACCCAGGATTCATGGTAACTGGATTGAAAATAGAGATCGGCATAATCCAGGCGACGTTCATTCAATACATCTAACACCGAGAACAGGTCTTGCTGGCTCAAGTTGTTAGCAGTGAGTAACTGTTCACTGACAAACGAAAGACTCATATTTTTTCCACTTTAGTTCACATGAAACCAATGAATAAACGGCACGGGGGCCATCACTATGCTGGCGTATTAACGCCGCTCCTGCGCCGCATTTTTTTGCGGCTCACGCAGGACTTCCTTAATCGTAGGCTGATCCAGGCTGCCATGAATCTGGTAGCGAATCAGCGAGATTTTGTTCCAGAGCGGTGCCAGCACCTTGCTGGCCGCAAACACGGCAGCACCAATCACCGGGTTGACCACAAAGGCGGTAGCCACACCCACCGTGGCTGAAATTTCCGGTGCAATCACCGCTTCCATGGCAATTTGGCGGTTAGCCAGATCGACACTGCCCTTCATGGCGATATCGGCTTCCAATCCGTCTACCAGCAGATCGTCGGTATGCAACACGCCGTCTTTAATCCAGGCCGTGCTACGGATGGAATCAAAATAGAAGCCCTTGCCAAAAGTATCGCTAAAATCAAACTGCAATTTGCGCAGTAACGCATCAAAGCTCACCAGACGCAGCAGGCGTCCCGCTTGACCCGTACCCGCATTGACAATATCGCCCTTGCCAATACGCGTGTGCAAAATACCACTCAGGCTCGCCAGATGTGGTGCCCACGGCGAACCACGCCAATAGAGATCATAGTCAACATCAAAGGTTGCTGCGCGCAGCGGCGTATCAATACCAAACCAGTCGGCATTTTGCTCCAGCGTACCGCCCGTCAAACGCCCTTTGAGTGCGGTGCGAACCCCTTCGGCATTCTCCTGCCAGCTACCGCTGGCAGTCAGCTTGGCTTTGCCAGTATCGAGCATACCCTCACTGAGCGTCAGCTTATCTTTTTCTGGTTGCAGCGTCGCCGTTATTTGGCCCAGGTTCTGCCCGGCAATCCAGCATTCCCCGCAGGCAAGCTGCAACGCGGGCCAGTCTTCAAAGCGGATGCTGGGGTCATTGAGCGGTGATTTCTTCTCCGCCAGCGCTACGGGGTTAGTTGCTTCATCCCCTTTCCACTGCGGGTTGTAGTAGAGATAGCGAATATCAGCGCGCCACATGCCGCTCTGCGGGACCGTCAAATTAGCATCAATCTCACGCCCGGTAGTGTGAATTTCATTACCCTGCGGCGTATTGCGGCTATTGAGTACCACGTCATGCCACTGCTGACCGAGCAGTTGCAGCGCGGGCGTACGCAGCGTCACGCTTTCCGGTACATGGAGATTGCTTTGCGCCCCTTTGCGCAAGGCGGTATCACCACGCAGGGCGGGCAGTAATCCCAACCAACGCTCCGCATCCAGCGCGGGCAGAGCCAACACCAGTTCAGACTGTTCCGGCAACGTGGGAGACGTTTGTGCCCCCTGCTGCCAGATTGCGCGCGCTAACGTCAGCACATCGCCACGCAATAACCACTGGCTGTTAAACTGTGCCGTTTTTCCCAGACTACCTGCAAGCGTGAACCCTTTGAGATCCCCTTTGGCGGCAATCTTGAGCGGCACCGGCGTCCCCTGTGCTTTATTGAGCGGCTCAGGTAAGCGAGTGCTTACATTTTTTAGGTCGGCATCAACGCTGACCTCATAGGTCTCAACGCCTTTATAGGGTAGATTCACCGTTACATCGCTACGCCAGGCGGAGGTTCCCGACAGTGCGGTTTGCACTGTTTTTGGTAGACCGGGGAACAGCGCGGGTGCCCATTCCCCCTTCAGCCCCACCTTTACCAGAAAAGCTTTTTCCTGCTCTTCGGTATTGAAACTGAACGTTATGGGCTGCCCTAACCAGTTAGCCGCAATATCATCGCTGTTCAGGGTGCCATTGCGATAATGGAAGCGTCCTTTGAGCTGTTTTAGCCTGCTATTCAGCGGTTTGATATACAGGCTATTGTTACTGAGTTGAATATCGCCACTGGCTTCTACCGCGCCGTGTGCCAAGGGAATATCGAGGTGCAGCGTACCATTGACGTTACCGCCAATTTGCAGTTGCTTTAACGCACTCCCCACGCTGTCCTTGAGCGGCGTTTGTTCAAAATAGTGTCCGACATCGGGCCCTTCCCCTTGAAGTTCGCCATCGATCAGCAACTTTTCTTTGCTGTAGTCAGGGATGGCGGCAAGAATATTTCTGCCAGCGACATTCCCTAACTGCGTTGACGGCGCGGACATCCACAGGCCGTTGTTGGCAAAATTGAGATCGATAGCCAGCGGTGACAGCTCGGGCCAACCGGGTTCAAATTCAAAGGTAGCCGCGCGTAGCGGCACCCACACTTGAAACTGGCCTTCGTTATGTTCAAAAGGGAAATGCGACGGGTTTCCGGCAAAAACCAGCGTGGCGTTGTCGACGTGCCCCCCTTTTAACACGCCGGTCAGGTACTTAACCAACTGTGCGCCCATCAGCGGTTCGGGGAAGTAACGCCAGGCTTCAGAAGCATCAGCTAGCCGAATTCCCGCCAGAATATCCAGACGCGGCTCCCCACTGACCGGATGGCGATATTGAAAATCGCCCTGAGCCTGTAGCGCACGAGCCTGCACATTCAGCCCTTTACTCCACACTTCCCAGCCGTCCGCGGCATTGATCCAATCTACCGCACCGTTTGCCTGCTGAATCTCGAACGGAGCCCGGAACTGATTACCGCTGGGCAGTACAGTTTGCGGCAACGCAAAGGTGACGCGCCCGCGTTCGACGCTGCCGCTCAGCGTGCCAGCCAGCTTTTCGCCGCCCGGCAACCATTCCCACGCTTTCCAGCGCAGATCGCGCCATGCCGCTTGAAAACGACTTTTTTCCGGTTTTTTTAAGCGAATATCAAGGGCCAGTTGTGTCAGAAGCCCTTCCGGTTGCAGCGCCTCCCAGCGCGTTTTAAGCTCGGGCGTCACCGTGGACAGCAGCGGCAACAAATCACGCAAACGTGACAGGCTCAGTTCACTGGCTCGCACCCGCAGCATATCTTGTTGTTCTGCCGACGACGCGGGTATCCAGCTCGCCGCCAGACTCCCTTTCGGCCAGGCAACGCCGTCCGTAGCCAGATTCAAGACAGGCACGGCAACCTGCCAGCCTTCACCTTCCCGCGTGGCATGCAGTGCCAGTTCGTCTACGCTCAGACGATGGATGTTGTCTCCTTCTTTCCAGGCTGCCGAGCCTTGGGCCAAAAAGACATCGCTGGCAACCAGCGCTCCGCTGCGCACCTGCAACCAGGCTGCAAGATTGAAATTGGCGCTATCCAGCCCGGTATTATTTTTTAGCCAGCGGCTGATCCAGGGCTTCATATCAATGTTGTCAGCCTGTAGGTACACCGTGCCGTCATTCAGATGACCCTGAATCGCCTGCAAATCCATGCGTACCTGCACCACGCCGTGCTGCCCATTGAAACTCGACAGGCTGATTTGCCCTTCGGCACGATGTCGATTGTTGCGGTTCAACCAGGTCAATTGTGGGATGGCGAGCTCCGCACGATCGCCAGAAGGCGTGAGGAAAGAGAGGCGGCTGTCGCGCAGATCGAAATGATCGAACTGCTGGAGGAACAATGTGCTGAGACGATCGGTTTCGATCAGGCTACCGTCGGCCCGCAGCTCGGTCAATGTGGCATCCAGCGTCAAGTGCATGCGGTGGAACGTCAGATCGCGAAACTGCCAGCGCGCATGCAGCAATGACTGCCACACATCCAGCGCGAGCGTGATGCGCTCTGCCCGCCAGCGCGCAGCAGGCGACTCGCTCGTCAGGCCATCGATCGAAAGCGTCGGCCCAAAAGAAGCCCAACTGCCAGTAAGGCGTTGCGCGTCAACCGATACGCCCGTCGTCGACGTAACCCACGCCATGATTTGCGGCCGAAAACGATCGAGCTGCGGCATCGCTAATCGTAAACCACTGACGATCAGCGCCACGACAACAACAATCGTAGCCCCCGTCATCAGCAATAGGCCGGGCAGTCGCCTCACACTATTCTCCTTGATCTTCGTCGCAAGCGACGCGGGGAAGTCATTCTGTTCGGTTTATCATCGACATGGGGACTACATCATCACTACATCAAACTGTTCCTGGCTGTACAACGGCTCAATCTGCACCTTGACCTGTTTACCGACAAAAATTTCCACTTCTGCCAGGGCGTGGGACTCTTCGCTTTTCAATACCTCAGCCACCGCAGGCGATGCGTACACCAGGAAGCGATCGGTGTCATAGGCATGGTGCACCCGCACAATTTCACGCATGATTTCATAGCAAACGGTCTCGACGCTTTTCACCCTGCCGCGACCATGGCAAGTCGGGCATTGATGACACAGCACATGTTCAATGCTCTCACGAGTGCGCTTACGCGTCATCTCCACTAATCCTAGTTGAGAGAAGCCGTTAATACTGGTTTTAACCCGATCTTTGGCGAGCGCCTGCTCCAGAGAGTGCAGCACCCGGCGACGGTGGTCCTCATTACTCATGTCGATGAAATCGATAATGATAATACCACCCAGGTTGCGCAGCCGCAGTTGGCGGGCAATGGCCTGCGTCGCTTCGATATTGGTGTTAAAGATGGTCTCATCCAGATTGCGATGACCGACAAAGGCCCCGGTATTGATGTCTATCGTCGTCATCGCCTCGGTTTGATCGATGATCAGATAACCACCGGATTTCAGCTCAACCTTTCTGTCCAGCGAACGCTGAATTTCATTCTCCACGTCATAGAGATCGAAAATCGGCTGGCGTCCGGCGTAATGCTCCAGCTTATTGGTGGTTTCCGGGATATAGTCCGTGGTGAACTCCAGCAGCGCGTCATAGGTCAGGCGGGAGTCGATGCGGATGCGATCCAACGCCGCACCGGAAAAATCACGCAGGATACGCTGCGCCAGCGCCACTTCACCGTACAGCTTGCATTTGGTCTGGTTACGTTTTTTACGCTCGCTGACTTTGGTCCACAGGCGTTTGAGGAACGCCGCGTCAGAAGACAGCTCATCTTCCCCAATCCCCTCTGCCGCCGTGCGGATAATAAACCCGCCCTGCTCGTCGCAGTATTCGCTGACGATTTTCTTCAGACGTTCACGTTCCACTTCACTTTCAATGCGCTGTGACACCCCAACGTGGGCCGCGCCGGGCATGAAAACCAGATAGCGCGATGGCAGCGTAATATCGGTGGTCAGTCGAGCACCTTTGGTACCGAGCGGGTCTTTCACCACCTGCCCCATCAAGTCCTGCCCTTGGCGCACCAGTTCCGCGATATCGCGCACGTGGAAATTTTTCTGTTCTTCCCCGGACACGCATTCGGTGTGCGGCATAATGTCTGACGCGTGCAGAAACGCCGCTTTATCCAGCCCGATATCCACGAACGCGGCCTGCATGCCCGGCAACACCCGGCTGACACGCCCTTTATAGATATTGCCCACGATGCCGCGTTTCGCTTCACGCTCAATGTGGATCTCTTGCAGTATTCCGCCGTCAATGTAGGCAACGCGCGTTTCCGACGGCGTCACGTTGACCAGTAACTCAGCTGTCATTTTCTGCTCCTGCCGTTCGTAACGCTATAATCTGATTATACAATTCATGAGTTTCCACCAGCGGCAACCCTACAACCGCATGGTAACTGCCGGCGATAGCTTTGACGAAACAACCGCCTTTACCTTGAATGCCGTAGGCTCCCGCTTTATCCATCGGCTCGCCGCTGGCAACGTAGTGGGTAATGTCCTGCGGCGTCAGGGTGCGAAACGTCACGTCAGTCACCACCAGCGCGCTGCACTGGGTGCGACGATCGGCCAACGTGACCGCAGTCATCACCTGATGCTGTCGCCCTGAAAGCATCGATAAGATGTGCGCGGCATGGGCTTCATCGCGCGGTTTTTCCAGTACCTGTCCTTCCAGCACCACGATGGTATCGGCCCCCAACACGGGCAAATCTTGCGGTGCGGCAGCACCCCCTGCCTGCGCTTTATCCTGCGCTAGACGGCGTACATAGACCTCTGCCGTTTCATGTGCTGCCCGCTGCTCGATAACATCAACACGCAACCGTTCAAAAGGGATATCCAGCAACGTAAGCAGTTCGCGGCGGCGCGGTGAACCCGAGGCCAGATAGAGCGCAGTCATATATCCTCGCTACGTAGTCACTCTACGTATTCTACTGTAGGCGCTCCGGTTAAGGACTACGCCCTTATTGATTATTGTACTGTGAACTGACGGCGAATTTTGCGCATCAACAGGAATAGCCAGGGCCACAACACGCCATCGACCACACAGTTCCACAAATTTTCCGGCCTAAATGACACATTGATTACCAGGAACTCTGCCCAGAAAACAATCAGATCCATCACCAGCGAAAGCACCATAACGATCAGGGCTTGTTGCCAGAGCGCTATATTGCGGAACAGTTGAAACTTGAAGGCCACCAGATAGGCGACAATGCTGAGTGCCAGCGCACGCACACCGAGCGTGGACCCTAAAATAAGATCCATCACCATTCCCAGCACAAAGCCGGTACCAACGTTAACCCGATGCGGTAACGCCATTACCCAATAAATCAGAAACAGCGAGAGCCACGATGGCCGGAAATGATAGAACTGATCCGGCCACGGCATGATTTGCAGCACCATGGCGATCAGGAACGATAACCAGATGATCCAGTTGCCGTGACGGCGATAGCGGTTCATTGGCGTCCTCCCTGTGCTGGCGTAGCCGCAGGCGGCGTATTACGTTGAGGTTGTTGACCTTGAGACGCACTGCGCGCAGGGGCGTTTTTCGGTTGTGCGTTGCCCTGCGGCGGCGCGGCGGGTGCTGCGACAGCAGGCGGTGCCGGCGGGCCCATTTCATCGGGTGAGGGCAGAACCTGGGGCATCATCTGCATCAAGCGTTCGTTGGCGACACGATGCACTTCTTGCGGCGGCAACCCTTTGCCCGACACATCGTCAACGCCCCACATCAACAGCAGATAGCGTAAACGTTGCAGACCGGCAGTAGGATGCGCCTTGATAACGGTGTAGGCGCGTTGCGTATCCACCTTCACTTCGGAGACGACGCCTACCGGATACCCTTCAGGGAAACGACCACCCAGTCCGGACGTCACCAGCACATCACCGACGCGAATATCGGTGTTGTTGGGCAAATGCTCCAGTTGCAAATCGTCAGTACAGCCATTACCGGCAGCAATCACGCGGATATCATTGCGCAGCACCTGAATCGGCAGCGCATGGGAAACATCGCAGATCAGCAGCACACGGCTGGTCAACTGACCGACCGCGACAACCTGTCCGACCACCCCTTTATCACTGATAACCGGTTGCCCTTCGTAGACCCCGTGCGCCGCCCCTTTATCAATCACCACCTGATCGCTATAGGGGTCTGTGCCTGCGGAAATCACCTGGGTCACCATTTTCTGCTCGTCCTGACGCAGCGGTGACCCCAACAGTTCGCGCAGACGCGCGTTTTCCTGTTTCAGTTGGCCGAGCAGCAGCAGATCGCTGTTACGCAGTTGCAGTTCCTGGCGTAACGCACGGTTTTCCAGCGCCAGCTGATTTTTGGTCGCCAGCGATTCAGAGACATTATCCAATACTTCACGCGGCCCGTTGGCGAGAAAATAGAACGGGCTGACCGCCGTATCCATATAGGTACGGATCTTGAGAAACGTCCCCAAGCGGCTATCGGCGATAATGATCGCCATCGCCGTGAAGACGGCAAGAAAAAGTCGCAATTGCAGGGAAGGTCCCCTGCTAAAAATCGGCTTCATAAAGGTTGCGTATTCCTCAACGCGAATAAAGAACGCCCGACACGCTCGAAACGAAAGCTAACATTCGTGTTATTCACCGCCGTCATGCCCGCAGAAACGCAGGGGCAGAGGGGTGTCGGGCGCAGGGAATTACGCTAATGGCGATACCCGTGAAAACGACTCGCCACAGAATAAAAAAAGAGGGGCTACCCTACGGGATGAAAAACAACGCTGTTTCCCCATACGGCTCCCCTTCCTTTTATTCGGCACTCTTACTCTTCGCTGAACAGATCACCGCCGTGCATGTCGATCATTTCCAGCGCTTTACCGCCACCGCGAGCCACGCAGGTCAGCGGATCTTCGGCAACCACGACGGGGATGCCGGTCTCTTCCATCAGCAGGCGATCCAGGTTACGCAGCAGTGCGCCACCACCGGTCAACACCATGCCGCGTTCTGAAATATCGGAAGCCAGCTCTGGCGGGCACTGTTCCAGCGCGACCATCACCGCGCTCACAATGCCGGTCAACGGCTCCTGCAACGCTTCCAGAATCTCGTTCGAGTTAAGGGTAAAGCCGCGCGGTACGCCCTCAGCCAGGTTACGACCACGCACTTCGATTTCGCGTACTTCATCGCCCGGATACGCAGAACCAATTTCGTGCTTGATGCGTTCCGCCGTTGCTTCACCGATCAGTGAGCCGTAGTTACGGCGCACATAATTGATGATAGCTTCATCGAAGCGGTCGCCACCAATACGCACGGAAGAAGAGTAGACCACACCGTTCAGGGAGATAACCGCCACTTCTGTGGTACCGCCACCGATATCCACCACCATGGAGCCCGTTGCTTCAGAAACCGGCAGTCCAGCACCGATAGCCGCCGCCATCGGTTCTTCAATCAGGAACACTTCGCGCGCCCCGGCCCCTTGTGCAGATTCGCGAATGGCACGACGTTCAACCTGAGTCGCACCGACTGGCACACACACCAGTACGCGTGGGCTCGGACGCATAAAGCTGTTGCTGTGCACTTGTTTGATAAAGTGCTGCAACATTTTCTCGGTCACGAAGAAGTCGGCGATAACACCGTCTTTCATCGGGCGGATTGCTGCGATATTACCCGGAGTACGACCAAGCATCTGTTTGGCTTCATGGCCTACGGCAGCGACGCTCTTAGGCGAACCGGCACGATCCTGACGGATGGCGACCACAGACGGCTCATTCAGTACAATGCCCTGCCCTTTAACATAAATCAGGGTATTGGCGGTACCCAGGTCGATGGACAAGTCGTTGGAAAACATGCCACGAAATTTTTTAAACATAACGAAAGGATAATCCTGCAAGCTGGGGGCGAAAAGAAATCCGCCTACTTTACCAACCACACGGTGCAGCGACAAGGCACGACAGCGCTCTGCATCGGTGAAAAATTCCCCTGTGTCATACGCATCACGTTCCCCTGAAAAACCGTCGGGGCGATATTTCTTTGTGCGGTAAAGCGAGTTACCGCTTTTTCACGCAGTCGGATGACATCAACACAGGACACAAAATCTAACATTTTATCGGACAGTCCGTGCAATAAGCGCACACTAACCGATTTATAAACCATGCATTCTACGTCAATTTACCTGCGACATTCACCCTAAACACGATGCCGAGGTGAATATTTTTTCAACTCATCGCTGACAGGGATAGACGCCGCGAAAAAATCGCCCTGGCCACAATAAACACCGCGACTCGATAGCGTATTCCACTCTTCCTGAGTTCTGACACCTGCGGCAAACACGTTGGCGGAGGTTCCCTTGCAGGCTTCGATCAGGCTTTGTACAAAAAGTTGATTTTCCGTCCTGCGTTCAAAACGACGCACCAGACCTGGATGCAACTTGATGATTTCCACCGGCAACGTTCTAATATAGGTCGTGCTGACCAAGGTCAGCCCGGCTTGCGTCACCGCCAACCGACACCCCAATCCCACCAGCGTATTCAGAATAGGACGCAAGCGCTCGATATACTGACACACATCTGACTCAGCAAGTTCAAACAATATACGTTGACGCTGCTGTTTCGGGCATTGCAATAGCACTTCTTGTAACCAACGCCAGAAAGGACGCTGCAACAGCGAATCCACATTGACGGGCATCGCCAACGTCTCCTGCGGCCAGGAAGCAGACAACGCGATGATTTGTGTCACCAGCAGCCGATCATAATTGGGCGTCAGCCCCAATTGCTGTACCAGCGGCATATATTCGGCGGCTAGCAGAACCTGATCACCATCGGTGATACGCGGCATGATTTCCCGATGATGTACCACGCCATCGCGCGTCACCGCCGGTTTTTGATACAGATGCGGGCCACCTTTTGCCAGCGTCTGTTCCAGCAATGTGCGCCATTTCACGCTGCCGCGCCCCTTGTCTGGCACCTGCCGGTCAAATACGCACCAGCCGTTCCCGCCCTGCAATACCGCATTGCGCGTGGCATCCTCCACGCTCTCCATCACCTGCTCAGAACTCTGCCCGCTGGCGTAGGCGCAGATACCAATATGCAGCACATCCTCGCGATCGATAAGCGGCGTGATCGGCAGAATATCCAGCGCTTTGACTAACTGCGCCGCAATAATATCCGCTTCTTTCAACGAACGGTGTGGCAGCAGCACGGCAAAATCACTGTTGAAATAGCGCGCCAGCAGTGCCGAGGGATAACGCATGACAAAGGTCGATAGCATATTGACCAGCGTATTACGGTACTCGCGCAGTTCATTGGCATAGCGGTGCGTTTCCTGCAAGGTATCGAAATCCGGCAGGCGAATCATCATGACCACGCCGTGGGTGCCGACATTTTCCGCATCTTCTAACTGCGTCGTGAGTTGGTTATCGAAAAACAGGCGATTGCTTAATCCGGTTTCCGCATCCTGGGCGGCAAACGCGCGAATCAGCGTATCCAGTCGGCTACGCTCTTCGCGCGCATCGGCGAGATCCGACAGCAACTGATCGAACGCACCGCTGGCGCTATCGGGCCATTCGTGCACTGAACCGCGCGCCACCGACTCACGTTCACCGCGCAGAATGCGGTTTGCGCGTGTCTCCAACTGTTCGTGCCCTGCCACCTTGCGGCGAAAACGCCGCACGGCAAACATCAGCAGCGCAGGCATGCACACCATCGCCATCACCATGGCGATGGTGGAGAAAATCCAGCGCGGCGAGCCGAAAAAGGGGTCAAGGTAGGTAAGATTGACGCGGAAATCCGCGTTTTGCATCAGCGGCAGTTGCATCACGTGGTGCACATAATCGCCCTCTGCGCTCATCAGCTCCGGCAGTCGCAGCGAATATTGCAGGTTGTGATCGAGGTCGCGGATCTCCAGCAGCACAACGCCCGCCGCCTTCATCATGGAGGGCAGCCAAAAGCGTAACCGTTCAGGAGGCTGCACCAACAGCGCCTGATCGATACTGGTCGCGATGGCGTGAAGCTGGTTATCAACCTGCTGGAGATTATCATCAACAATGGTGACTAACCCTATGATAAACAGCAGGGATATGACGACAACCAGCACCATCGTCAGCCATGAAGAAAATTTCGTCATTCGCTCATCCCTGCATCCTCTCGCCGCACGAGGCTACACCCCCGTACCGTATTCACCACTGCGGTTAATACTACCTGTTACAAATATAGACACTAAAGGATTTTCCCAGACTTTTCCTCTCCGATCACAATCACAGCGCGATCCTGGCGTTGGCACAAGCGATAATCACCGCAAACGCCCCTTCAGGCGAGTGGTGCAACACTCTNCGGCGTGAAACAGGATCAGATCGCTCTCCCCCCTGATAAAACGTGGCGAACCGTGGCAAAGCAGAAGTTCAGAATCACCAATTGGAAAACTTATAACGACGCGCTCCGGCAGCGGGGTTCGCTTACGGTCTGGCTCAGCGATGACGCCACCGCCGCATGGTACGACGTAGCTGAACCAGAACGGCGCGGCAGACCCCTGCGTTACACCGATACGGCCATCACCACTGCGATGATGCTAAAAAGCGTTTTAGGTCTTACGCTGCGGGCGTTGCAAGGATTTATTGACTCGGTTTTCCAGA
>SMLE01000210.1_pt1 | contig 39719 bp, 38 predicted proteins | sample 2451431 | NCBI scaffold set ML178787.1 | reverse complement strand
GGAAAGCGGGTTCCGAATTTACACCACCTTGACGGACTCTACCGGATATTCTCTGAGTTGTATGATCAAACGGGTTTTTATTGTATTAGGTTGATTACCGGATCGTCTGCTGATTCGTTACACCATACCATTCAGTGGATTGTAAACGCTTCTGGCCTTTTTAAGGGATGATGTAAAGTGAAAGTAGACGGGATGCTGACAATTGCTATTAGTATAATATTGATGTTCGTCTGTTATACGGATATTCGTTGTCGGAAAATTACCAATGCGACGACATTGCTCATTTTTTCTCTCTCACTTTTATTAGCCTTTCATCATCCTGAGGATCTCTCTTTAATAGTGCTGTTGCTATTGTTTTGTCTTGGTTTTGTTTTATCTATAGTCGGCGTAATCGGTGCAGGCGATGTTAAACTTGTCTGTGCATTATCAACGGGGCTTTCAACGACAGAGATAGGTAATTTTTTATTTTTGATGGGAATGGCGGGGATCCCACTCACGTTGCTTACGTGTCTATATTATAGACTGTTCTCAAGAAATAACGTCATCACTATACCCTATGGTATTGCTATTTGCTCTGGCTATTGGCTGTTGTGGGCTGTGTAAGTAAAAGGAATAAAGAATTGAACAACAAAACAAATCATTCGATTTCATGGTATCGTTCTAGTAGCGGAAGTGCTGCGCTTGAGTTTTCTTTACTCTTTATCCCCTTTGTTATGGCATTGCTTTTTCTCGCAGAGCTGTGTCGGGTGGTTTATATTTCATCTGCCTTGGATTTGATTCTGGCTGAATCCAGCTATCGTACATCGCTTCGACAGCCTGACAGTGATTATCACGCTTATTTTACCAAAGCCTTGAAAAAGCGTTTAGGTGTATGGCCATTATTTACCGGAAATATAAAGGTTCACGTCTCTGCGCGTTATTGTGATGATGTCACTGCGTTAATTGAGAATGGCAAACATTGCTCATCGATTCATGCAACTGGAAAACCGTTGGCACTGTATCACGTGAATATTAATTACCAGCCCCTCTTCTTTATATTTCCGACTGTGCTGGTTGAACAGCAATGGAAGAGAAAGGTTGCTTTTTTTCAGGAATTTCAGCGAGGAGAATTGTAATATGTCTTCGCTTGACAGAAACGGAAAATTGCTGTCTGAGATAAAAAGTGAGAAAGGAAGCGTAGCGATTGAGTTTTTTTTCTACTTTTTTTCTATTGTACTGCTCTGTTTTTTATTGGTTGATTACAGCCGATATTTTTTAAACAAAGGCTATATGGAGCGTGTCAATAATTCTCTTGCCACCGTGTTGCGTGAACGCACTGCACTTTATCATGGGAAAGAGATCTTGACACAGGATGATGTCAATCAGTTAGATTTGCTGGCAAATATGCTCTTGGCTGAATCTCGTATCGGGAAAAAGTATAATCTCTATGTGGATGCTATCTATTTTGATGAAAATGTAAAGTCAGAAAAAAAGATAAAAGGTAAGCCCATATCGTTTACTGTAGTTCATATAAAAGAGGGTAATTGTCCAAAGTCAGAGTTTGCAAAGAATTTCACTAAACATATTCCACTTTCCCCTTTTTCTCATGCTGATACTGGGTCGACGCGAACTGAGCATTGGCTACCTGTTTATCAAGTCACTCTCTGTACTCAGAGTCAGTATAGTTTGTTAATGAAAATATTACGTGCTATTGGACCATCTGTAGGAAATATCTCAGTGAGTAATGCGGTAATCCCTCGGTGAGTTTTTGGAGTTCGATAATTATTTCAGGGAGCGTCATGAAGATAAAATATGCTGTTGATTTCTTTCTGTTAGTATTCCGCAGAGAGTCTGGGGCAATGGCATTGCCGTTTGCTATTATGTTTCCAATATTATTGATGTTTTTTTCTTTTGCACTTGATGGGGCGCATTTCCAGTCAAACCGTGCCCGATTGGCAGATGCGATGAATCAGGGGGTATTAGCTATTGCGATAAACGATCGCTGTGATTACGTCGCGGATAAAGAATGTGCTGTTAAGCATGGAAACAAAGAAGCCAATGAAAAGGTTCTGAGCGACTATCTGAATTATTATCTACCCTATGTGACGTTTACTGATAATGGTCTTGATGTTATTGTCAGTTTGAACCGCGATAATTCAGAAAAATTAACCTCAATTGATTATAATGTATCTGGGATTGCGACATTACATCCTATCTTCAAAAAATATAATGAGGTTGGATTTAACGATGATATTCATATACGTGCAGATAGTTCTGCTGGCACGGTAAGAAAATCTATGGAGCAGAAAAGTCTCCCTACAGATTTCGTTTTTGTTGTAGACGTTTCTGGCTCAATGGCCTTCGATATTAATGGGAGGATACCGACTATTAAAAGTAGTGCTAAATATGATCTTTTAAAAGATGCGGTAGTGGATTTTTCTCAAATTATTCTTAATGGTAATGAGAAAAATACCATTGGCATTGTTCCTTTTAATATTGGTGTTCCAGTTAAATTGAGTAAAAATGACCTTTTTGGTGGAAAAGAAATTGGCTGTTCCTTTGTCGGTAAACTTAAAAAAGAGTATGCAAAAGTTAGCAATAAAAAGATTGATTTTAACTTTTGGTATAACAAAAACTTCAATGAGAATAATAAGAGTTTCGAACAGCAGGATAAGGTAATTACCTCTTATTATAAATCAGTCGTCTCACCTGTTTTGGGACTCACCATGGATCAAATGGTTAATGATAAAAAGTGGTGCACTGAAATTTCGAAGGTAAAGGGGTCTTACAGCTGTGATGCTGATCCTCGTGCTAATTTGCGGGCGCATCCTGAGGAATTTACTCTTCATTATAATAATGCTAAGAAATTATATGAATCAGCAAAAAAACAGTTAAATGTTGTAAATATTGATACTATTGATTTCGATGAAACTTTGAAGGATGACTACTTGTTTTCTGATAAGTCAGTTACTACTTATCCCTATTTTAATTATTATAAAAAGGATGGCATGTTTAATGAAATGTGTAATGGTTCAGCGCGAGGGAGAGTAAAGTCAATATTCAAATCTGATGTAAAAAATAAGACTGATTTTTCTGGATATTCGCGAGGTATTGATTCACCGTATCCTTATTTAATTGAATTAACCTCTAATGCTGACATTATCTCTCAATTTAAGAAAATGTATCTTCTTGGAGCGAACACTGACAGTAGTAGTGGTTTGCTGCGATCGCTACCTGTGATCGCAAAGGGTAATAACCCTAAAAAAGTCATTATCATGGTTACTGATGGAGTAGATAGTGGTGGGCCGAAAGCGTTGACCACCGCTCTTCATGAGGAATACCATATTTGCAAACGAATAAAAGAGGGTTTGTTAAATTACAACAAAATTCATAAGACAGTGGAGGTGGATATATTTTTTATTTCCTTAGCTAAGAGCGGGATTGATGGTTACAATGTTAAGTTTTGGCGGGATTTCTGTGTTGGAGACGACAACGCCTTTGTTGTGAGTGATTACCAAAGTCTGGTGAATGTACTGGCAAAAATATTCAAAAAAGAAAAAATAAACTTTATCGATAAAAGTGGCTTTTAATTGATAGGCTTCATCCGTATTTGGGAGGGATATGAGAACAATAGTAATTGCAGATACACTCTATTATCGTTATATAGGATTGAGCGATCTTTTTTATAAAAAGTTCGACGGCAATCCTGATGTGGATGTGTTCGATCACTACAACGAGAAAAAGCTAACGCGTAGGGGAGAATACCGTAATGCGCTGGTCATTGGTAATCAAACCTTTCATGAAATGGAGAGAACTAATCGATTATTACACGCCAATAACAGCGATATAATTGTTTATCGTATTTTTTTTTCCGATATGATCAAACTACAACGCTTGAAGCGACATTTGGTACTGAGCCCTTATTGTATCGTGGTGTCTTCAGATATCGCTAATCGTGATTTATTTATGCTAAGCCATTCATGGCTGGGGTGTTTAGACAAAGAGAAATTAGCCTATGTCAGGTTTAATTCACACGAGCGACAGCTGTTACAGTATTGGGAGGAGATAACACAGGGCCATATTCCTGCTGGACTTAAGAATATCGCCTACTCCGTTATTAGTCGTTTAAAACGAAAGATGGATATTCGCAGTGAATACTCTCTTTATTTGCTGTGGCGGATAACGCATCTGGGGATTTTTTCTTTGAACAATTTTTCAATGGGCAGTAACCGCAACCGGGTCAGAGCGCCTGTACCGCATAAACTGTCGGCTACGCCCTCAATTCCCCACGGCTATTTTTTTCTGCGCTGAGTCTGTTGCATCGTCTGAAGGCCCGGGTCGCGTCGCTCCCCGGGTCGCGTTCTGTCGCTTAAAAATCCCAGTCATCATCTTCGGTATTAACCGCCTTACCGATGACGTATGAAGAGCCTGAACCGGAGAAGAAATCGTGATTTTCGTCCGCGTTGGGTGACAATGCGGAAAGGATTGCCGGATTGACATCTGTCATGTTGGCAGGGAACAATGCTTCATAACCAAGGTTCATCAATGCTTTATTGGCGTTGTAATGCAGAAACTTTTTCACATCCTCCGTCCAGCCCACACCGTCGTACAGCGCTTCAGTGTAGAGAATTTCATTGTCATAGAGATCCTGCATTAAATCGAAGGCGTAGTCTTTTATCTGCTGTTGCCGCACAACGTCAACGATGGCGAGACCCTGCTGGAATTTATAGCCAATATAATACCCGTGCACGGCTTCATCACGGATAATCAGGCGAATCAGATCGGCGGTGTTGGTCAGCTTGGCACGGCTGGACCAGTACATCGGCAGATAAAAGCCGGAATAGAATAGAAAAGATTCGAGAAATACGCTGGCGATCTTTTTCATCAGGGGATCGCCGCTGCGGTATTGTTCAAGAATCAGTGTGGCTTTTTTTTGCAACGTGGCGTTTTCTTCACTCCAGCGATAGGCATCATCTACTTCGCTGGTGAGACAGAGCGTCGAAAAAATCGAACTGTATGAACGGGCGTGTACCGCTTCCATAAAGCTGATGTTTGACAGTACTGCTTCCTCATGCGGCGTGACGGCGTCGGGCATCAAGGTAGGGGCACCCACGGTGTTTTGTAGGGTGTCCAGCAGCGTAAGTCCAGTAAAAACGCGGATGGTTAACTGGCGCTCTTGGGGAGTTAACGTGCTCCAGGAGGGAATGTCGTTCGACAGCGGCACTTTCTCCGGCAGCCAGAAGTTACTGGTCAGACGATTCCACACTTCCAAATCCTTGTCGTCTTCGATTTTGTTCCAGTTGATCGCTTTTACACGTGTGAGCAGAGTCATCGTTAAATTCCTTCGAGAAACCTATCAGAGCGCACAGGAGACACAGCCTTGCACTTCGGTGCCTTCCAACGCCATCTGGCGTATGCGCACGTAATAAATGGTTTTAATGCCTTTTTTCCAGGCATAAATCTGTGCCTTATTGATATCCCGTGTGGTGGCGGTATCGCGGAAAAACAGGGTTAACGACAGCCCTTGATCGACGTGCTGGGTGGCGGCAGCATAGGTGTCGATGATTTTTTCCGGCCCTATCTCGTAAGCATCCTGGTAATAATCCAGGTTGTCATTAGTCATGTAGGGGGCAGGGTAGTAAACGCGCCCAATCTTGCCTTCTTTGCGGATCTCGATACGTGACACGATGGGGTGAATGCTGGAAGTTGCATGGTTGATGTAAGAGATCGAGCCGGTTGGCGGCACCGCTTGTAAGTTCTGGTTATACAGCCCGTGCGCCATCACGGAATCGCGTAACTCGGTCCATGCTTGCTGTGAAGGAATAGCAATCTGCGCTGCCTCGAACAGTTCACGCACGCGTTCCGTTTCCGGCTGCCAGGTGCGTTCGATGTATTTGGCAAAATAGTCGCCGGACGCATAGGCCGATTGTGCAAACCCAGCAAAGGTGCGCCCACGCTCAATCGCCAGTTGGTTAGAGGCGCGCAGTGCATGATATGCCACAGTGTAGAAGTAGATGTTGGTAAAATCGATGCCTTCCGGTGAGCCATAAAAAATCCGTTCCCGCGCCAGATAACCGTGCAGGTTCATTTGTCCGAGGCCAATGGCATGGGAGTCATCATTGCCTTTGGCGATGGAAGGCACAGAAGCGATGTGGCTCATGTCTGAGACCGCTGTCAATGCGCGAATTGCGGCTTCCACCGTATTGCCGAAATCGGGTGAATCCATGGTTTTGGCGATGTTCAACGATCCCAGATTACACGATATATCTTTTCCGATGTGGCGATAGCCTAAGTCGTCATCGTAAAGGCTGGCTTCGTTGACCTGAAGGATCTCCGAGCACAGGTTACTCATAGTGATTCGGCCATGAATCGGGTTGGCACGATTCACCGTATCTTCAAACATCATGTAGGGGTAGCCAGACTCAAACTGTATTTCGGCCAGAATCTGGAAGAACTCACGCGCCTTGATCTGTGATTTGCGGATGCGTTTATCGTTTACCATCTCATGGTACTTCTCGCTCACGCTGATTTCCGAGAAGGGCAGGCCATACACCTGTTCCACATCGTAGGGAGAGAACAGGTACATCACCTGGTTGGTTTTCGCCAATTGGAAGGTGATATCCGGGATCACGACGCCAAGAGAGAGCGTTTTAATCCGGATTTTTTCATCGGCGTTTTCACGCTTGGTATCGAGAAAACGCAAAATGTCGGGATGGTGCGCATTGAGGTAGACAGCACCAGCGCCTTGCCGTGCACCCAACTGGTTGGCATAGGAAAAAGCATCCTCCAGCATCTTCATGATGGGGATGATACCGGAAGACTGGTTTTCAATACGTTTGATCGGTGCGCTAGTTTCACGGATGTTGGTCAAGGTAAAGGCAACGCCGCCGCCACGCTTGGAGAGTTGCAACGCTGAGTTGATGGCGCGCCCGATAGATTCCATGTTGTCTTCAATACGCAACAGAAAACAGGAGACCAACTCACCGCGCTGTTTTTTACCGCAGTTGAGAAAGGTTGGCGTCGCGGGTTGAAAGCGGCCGCTGATGATCTCATCGACCAGTGCGCTGGCAAGTTGGGTATTGCCCTTGGCCAACGCCAAAGCAACCAGACAGACACGGTCCTCGTAGCGTTCCAGATAGCGTTTGCCATCAAAGGTTTTCAGCGTATAGCTGGTGTAATATTTGAACGCGCCAAGGAAGGTTTGGAAACGGAATTTGTGCGCATAGGCCTGCTTAAACAGGTTCTTGATAAAGCTGAATTGATACTGTTCCAATACTTCAGCTTCATAGTAACCTTCTTCTACCAGATAGCGCAGTTTCTCCTCCAGATTGTGGAAGAACACCGTATTCTGGTTTACGTGCTGAAGGAAATAGCGTCGTGCCGCCAGCCGGTCTTTTTCAAACTGAATGTGCCCGTCAGCGTCATAGAGATTCAGCATGGCATTGAGCGCATGGTAATCGAGCGCGTTGTCGCTTTTTCCCTGCGCGGGGGTATTGATTACAGATGTTGTTGCCAAAATTGGGTTACTCCTTTGCGCACATTGATGACATCTTCCGGTGTGCCGAGCAGTTCAAAACGATACAAGTACGGCACCTGGCATTTCTGCGCGATAATGCCGCCAGCCAGACAATACGCGGTGCCGAAGTTCATATTGCCTGCCGCAATCACGCCGCGCAGACCGGCCCGGTTGTTGGCGTCGTTGAGGAAGCGAATGACCTGGTGCGGCACGGCACCTTTGCTGCTTCCTCCGCCGTAGCTGGGCACAACCAGAATGAACGGTTGCGCCACGTTGAGTACCGGCTGGTCTTCTGCTATCGCAATGCGCAGGGCGGGCAGACCCACACGAGCGATAAACCGATGCGTGTTTTCCGATTGGCTGGAAAAATAGACCAGTGGATTCATTGCACCCCCTTACTGCAACTGCGCTGAGCGCAATGCGCCGAGTTTATCCGGGCGAAAACCGCTCCAGTGGTCGTCCTCTGTCATAACGACCGGTACCTGTTGATAGCCCAATGCCCTTACCCGTTGTAATGCCTGCTCATCTTCTGTCAGGTCGATGAGCTGATAGGCGATACCTTGTTTATCCAAAGCACGGCACGTCGCATTGCACTGAACACAGTGCGGTTTAGTGAAAATAGTAATGCGCATGATTCGTATTTACCTTTTGAGTTAAAGTCAGTATGGTTAAGCGGCCTTGTGACACCCTTCCGCTGCCGCCTTTCTGCAAAACGCGCCTCATCGATAACCGTGGCGTGTTTAAATACTAGATGTAGATGTTTTTAATTTCAACCATACAATATATGGTGTTTATTGTGGGCTCATTGAGGCGGAGATCGGAATGGCGGAAGAAGACAGTGCTACTAAGGGGGAAACGCGGGCGTGGTTGAGAATAAAAAAACGGGCCGCTGTGGGCCCGCCGGTACGTCATCTACAAAACCGGAAGATTCCTACCGTAGTAGATCTCTCGCATTTCATGATAGAGCAGATCGGTGATCCTTTTGCGCTCCGCCGCTTCCAGATTTTCCGGCGCGGCGTTGAACAGATAGTGCCGCAGATCGAAATCCTTGAGCAGCATTTTGGTGTGAAACATATTCTCCTGGTACACATTCACGTCCATCAGGTGATACAGCGACTTCATATCTTCCGACATAAAGTTCTGAATGGAATTGATTTGATGGTCGATGAAATGTTTTACCCCGTTGATATCACGCGTGAAACCGCGCACACGATAGTCAATGGTGACAATATCGGATTCCAACTGGTGAATCAGGTAATTCAGTGCTTTTAGCGGGGAAATCACGCCGCAGGTTGACACTTCAATATCGGCGCGAAAGGTGCACAGGCCGCCCTCGGGATGGCTTTCCGGGTAGGTGTGTACACAAATATGGCTCTTGTCCAGATGCGCAACCACGGAATGGGGCAGCGGTCCGGGAAGTTCTGAGTTATCGACATCGCGCGGATCCATCGGCTCTTCGCTGACCAGAATAGTTACGCTGGCACCCTGAGGATCGTAGTCTTGCCGCGCGATGTTCAAAATATTGGCACCAATGATCGTACAGGTTTCCGTGAGGATCTCTGTCAAACGATTGGCGTTGTACTGTTCGTCAATATAGGCGATATAGCCGTCGCGATCGTCAGCGGTTTTGGCATAGCAGATATCGTAGATACAAAAACTCAGGCTTTTGGTCAGGTTGTTAAAGCCGTGCAGTTTCAGCTTGTGCAATTTTCGTCACCCCCTTATGGCTGTAAGCGTCAGGCTAATGCATTCAGTAGATATTGTGGCAGCGCAAAGCTACCCGTGTGGACAGCCGGATTGTAATAACGGCAGGTGATGCCTGAAGCATGATAACGTGCCGCAAGCGTGTCCTGTGCTACCAGGCGCAATGTCGGATCGTTGCTGGCCCAGGCAAAGGTCATGATGCCACCGTAATAGGTGGGGATTGCCGCCTGATAGAAGGTGACATCCGAAAAAGAGCGGTTGAGTAAGCGGTGGCTGTTGATGGCTTCATCCTGTTGTAGGAAACAGACGCCATTTTGTGCGACAAACAGGCCGCCAGGATTCAGGCTATGCGCACAGCCATCGTAAAACGCTGAGCTGAAAAGGCTTTCTCCGGGGCCGATGGGATCGGTGCAATCAGAAATGATCACATCAAACCCATCGCGGTTTTGGCTGACAAAATCAACGCCATCGGCGATCACCAGCGTTAAACGCGGATCGTCATAAGCTCCGGCACTGTGGTTGGGAAGGTACTGGCGACAGAAACTGACCACCCCCGCATCAATCTCCACCATGGTGGTGTGTTCTACTTCCGGATGGCGACACACTTCGCGCAGGATGCCGCCATCGCCGCCGCCGACAATCAGCACGCGCTTGGCTGCGCCATGTGCCAGCAGAGGGACATGGGTTAGCATTTCATGGTAGATAAACTCGTCGCGTTCGGTGGTTTGCACCACGCCATCCAGTGCCATCACGCGCCCCAGCGCCGCATTTTCGAAGATAATCAGATCCTGATGGGCGGTTTTTTCATGAAACAGCACTTGGTCAATGGAAAAATATTGGCCGAAGCTGGCATGTAACGTTTCATGCCATATCTCTTTTCGGGACATGTCAGGGCTTCCTCTGCGATAACCGCCGTGAAAATGAACGCGCCATCATAGCTAACTCGCTGATGGCTTGCACGGCGAAATTTCAGGCAGTGCGGGAAACGTTACGCGAGCACTATTTCGCCTACACCAGCACTATTTCGCGTACGCGAGCAGACCGAGCGAGTTTTGCGCCAGCGATTGACACTTTTTGGGCGTCGGTATTGGGATGTTACTCAGATCGCGGTAGCTATCCTCACCCAGGCTGGTCATATCAAATTCACTGTAATTGTTAAGATTCCAACGGTTTTGCTGTGCAAAAGCGACCAGAACGCGTCGAATATGATCGTTAGGAATGTCTTGATAGCCACAGTTGTTTTTTAGATAGACGAAAATGGCCGTCAAGTCAGCGAGATCTTCCGCCTCAAATTCATTCAGTGCGTTACTGGCTGACGAAAATCCCATCAGACTCATAAGCAGCAGTGCCAGCGCAGAGCGTTTCATGATTAAACCTGTATCAACAATCGTAAAATGACGTTATCACAGATGGGGTAAGTGGGTTCAAGGTTTATTTTACTCGTTCACGTTAGTAAAACTCGTTATTCCCTGATGTGCCAATCTGTACGGTTGAGACCAATGGTCGGATTAAGCCCCATTTATTCCGTGTTGATAACATGACGCCGTGCGCAGCCTCTGTTATTAATAGATGATGGTCAATAGGATTTACCGTTGCTGGTGTGATGATATCGGGTCTCTGGCGTATCAGTTATTGGGTGATTAACGGAGCATTTTTGCTTCCCGTGGGGATCGTCTTCGCGCTGGCATTTTGGCCCGATGCTAGCGGCATGCTGGCACTGTGGCAGCAGGGGATGCCGCTTTATCTGCTGCATACGACGATTCTAGTCTGTGGTGCAGTGGCGTTGAGCCTGCTGATCGGGTTGCCTGCTGCCTGGGTTATGGACTATTACCGTTTTCCCGGTAAACGCGGCGTTGCCTGGGCCTTGTGCTTACCGCTGGCCATGCCTGCCTTTTTGATAGCCGATTTTTATGCCGATATGCTGGGGCAACATGGCGTGCTGTGGGCCCTGTTAGATTTTCCTGCGCTCAGTGAGGAAAGTGCACACAGCCGAACGCTGTTGGGCGCTTGTGTCGTGCTGGCGCTGGCCTTTTACCCTTATGTTTATCTGCCGGTGCGTCATGCGCTGGAATCCCAACCTCCGCACTGGTTACAGGCCGCGCAGCTACTCAAACTGACGCCGCGCCAGGTATTCTGGCGTTTGTCTTTCCCGCTGGTGCGCCCGGTTATCGGAATGGGTGCCATGCTGGTGGCCGTCGAGGCCTTGAATGATTATGGTACCGCGCGCTTGCTGGCACTGCCTACGCTGACAACGCGTTTGATCGATGCTGGCGTGTTGCAAGGTGATACTCAGGCTGTCGCCCATTGGACGCTCTCTCTGTTGCCTTTTGTTGTGCTGCTTACCTGGCTTGGCCTGCGTTTTGCCCGCCAGCAACGGCAAAATACCTTTCCGGGGCGCGCAGATGACATCGTCAAGCCGGTGCTGACGGTCGGTATGGCGCGACTGATCACGCTGGTATGCTGGGGGCTGGCGCTGTTGGCTTTCGGTTTACCGCTCGGTCGCTTGCTGTATTGGCAATTAGCGAATATCCGCGACGGCTGGAGCGCAACGCTGCTCGACGCGTTGTTGAACAGTCTGACCATGGCATCGTTGGCTGCCGTTATTCTGTGCGCGATGATGATTCCTTTTCTGCTGTTTATTCGTTTGGCGGGGTTACGTGCCGGACGCGTTTCTTTCGCCTTGGCGCAGTGGGGCTATGTGTTTCCGGCGGCTGCACTGGCGACGGGCATTGCCATTCCGCTAATTGCACTGGATAACGGACTTCGTTCTCTGGCTATGCTGGCGGAGATACCGTTTGTCCCCCCGCTGTTTTCCTGCGTCTGGTTGATCATGGTGCTGGTTTACTGCGCCAAATTCAGCCGTTTTGTGTTGGAGCCACTCAGTATACGTATGGCGAACATTCCGAGCATTCTCGATCAGGCCAGCGCGATGGCTGGACTCACGCTGTGGCAATGCGGAGCGCGCGTCTATTTCCCGTTACTGAAACCACAAGTGATGATGGGCGTGGTGATTCTGTTTTTCGAAGGCATGAAAGAGTTAAATGCCGCATTTTTATTCCGCACGTTCGGGTGGGAAACGTTGCCGACGTATGTTTTTCGTCTTGCTGCCGATAACCTGTTGCAGTGGGGGGCATTGCCAGCGCTGTGTTTAGTGCTGATTGGCGGTGTGCCGATGTTGTGGTTTCAATGGCTTTGGAAGGGAAATAATCGATGACGCCCACCACGGTTTTGGCGGTGCAAAGCGTATCTTGTCATCTCAGGCAGCAGCCCGTGCTGGACGGGGTAACATTTTCAGTGCGCGAGCAGGAACTGATTTGCGTATTGGGCCCCCACGACAGCGGCAAGACCACGTTGTTGCAAGCGATCGCTGGCTTGTTGCCGGTGACAAAAGGGGAGATAGCGCTTGTCGGTGAGCGCATGAGCACCCCAATGATATCTGTTCCCGCACATCAGCGTCCTGCTGGGTTGGTGTTTCAAGACTACGCCCTGTTCCCGCATTTAACCGGGCAGGAGAATCTGGCCTTTGCCTGCCCGGTGCCTATGACGCAAGAACATAAAGATGCGGTGCAGGAGATGCTGACGCTATTGGGATTGACCGAGTGCGGAGCGCGCTATCCTCGCGACCTCTCAGCCGAGCAGCAACTGCGCGTGGCGTTAGGGCGCGCGTTATTGTGTAGGCCGCGTCTGTTGCTGCTGGATGCGCCGTTCCCCGCCATGGATAGCCAGCAGCGCGACCGGCTGATTGCGGAAATTCGCGATTTGCTCAAACAGCGGCAGATTGCCGCTATTCTGGCGACGGTTAGTCGTGAAGAAGCGTTTGCCTGGTCAGATCATGTGGTGTTATTGCATGAAGGCAAGGTGATACAGCAAGGCAATCCTTACGAACTTTATTATCGACCGGTGCAGCGCGCGGTGGCTGATTTTCTGGGCAACACCAACTATCTGCCGATTACCGTGCTGAGCGAACATCAGTGGCAAAGCCCGATGGGGGATTTTCATGCCAACTATCCGCTTGGTTTCCCGATTGGCAGCCAGTGCGATTGGCTGGTGCGGCCGCAAGAAATTGCGCTGGCGCTCGATCCAGATGGTACAGCGCTGATTGAAGATCGCGTGTTTCTGGGAACTTCAAACGTGTACCGGGTTCGGCTGGCGGACCGCGTGCTGACGGTACAAACCAGTAACTGGTTTGAGCCGGGGCAGCAGGTCAGGATCAGTATCCGGCCCGATCAGCCCATTTTGTTTCCCGCGTTGCCGCCTGAACCCGTCGCTGAAGAGAACGCGTCTTGAGGGGCTATTTGTCGGCTTTGCTCACCTCCGCCGGTGGCGCTGGCAACTCGCGAATCATCACTTTCACTTCATAGTTTTTGTTCTCCGCCTGCGGGGCATTGGCAATCAGCTTACCCAGCGCTTCTGCGGGCTGGTGGGTTTGCATCGACGCCTCGTACAGCGGTGGTACAGGGGGCGGGGGCGAGAGTTCGCCTTTGGCAAAGTGAGGGGCACCTATAGGCAGTGGCCGTGGTGTGTCTGGTGCGGCCTGCGCTATCCAAGAGATCCCTAACAGCAGGGCAAGCAAAAGAGTAGGGTTCGGGCGCGTCATGTTCATAAAATACCTTTCTCGCTGACTGAGTGTAGGCCCTATCAAAGCGGCTCTTGCTGGAGGTGCGCAATGTGTTTTACCCAGTTTTATGCTGCGATAACGCTTCACTTACACTCCTGTCATTTTGCGATCGTCTGGCAATGAGAGGTGCATAAGCCTTTTCCTGTGTCATTGAGAACCCTGTGCTGTGGCGTTATACTGCGCGCCTCAAAGAGACCGTGAACAGGCTGCGAATAAGCCGCGTAGCGCTGTGGTGTCGCCCTTTTTTAAAACGAGTGATGTGTATGATGAAACATACTGTGGACGTCATGATTGCCGAAGCGGACGTTCGCGCGCGTGTGAGCGCATTAGGTCAAGAAATCAGCCAGCACTATCGTGGCAGTGACAGCGATCTGGTGTTAGTCGGGTTGCTGCGCGGTTCGTTTATTTTCATGGCCGATTTATGCCGGGCTATCGATGTCTCCCACGAAGTGGACTTTATGACGGCATCCAGCTACGGCAGCGGTACCAGTTCTACGCGAGACGTCAAGATCCTCAAAGATCTGGATGAAGACATCCGTGGTAAACACGTGCTAATCGTGGAAGACATCATCGATTCCGGAAACACCCTGAGCAAAGTACGCGAAATTCTGCATCTGCGTGAGCCTGCGTCGCTGGCTATCTGTACGCTGCTGGATAAGCCGGAGCGCCGGGAAGTTGACGTGAAAGTGGAGTGGGTCGGTTTTTCTATTCCTGACGAATTTGTGGTGGGATACGGCATCGACTACGCACAGCACTATCGGCATTTGCCTTATATTGGCAAGGTGATTCCGCAGGAATAAGATCCTATCCCATTAGGGCTATTTTATTTGCCATTTTGGCCCTGGGCAGAGCTCGAAATCCGCACGTACTCCGTGTACGCTCCGGTTTCTGCGCGCTGTCCGTGACCAAACTGGCTGCGCCAATTACGCCTACTGGGATAGGCTCTACGTGGTCGCGCCAGATAGAGGGGCACATAAGGTGCCCCTGTAAAATCAGATCAGGGAAGAGATGGCGCGGCGATAGCGCTGTTCCAGCGTTTCGCGGCTAGTAGCGGTAACTTCCAGATCGCTTAACAAACCGTCCTTGATGCCATACACCCAGCCGTGAATCGTGACCTTTTGGCCTCGCTTCCAGGCGGATTGCATTATGGTGGAATGGCCCAGGTTGTAGACTTGTTCTACGACATTGATTTCACACAGTTTGTTAAAGCGTTCTTCGGGCGGCAATTCTCCCAACAGCGAGCTATGCTTGTACCACAAATCACGGATGTGCAGCAGCCAGTTGTTGATAAGCCCCAATTCAGGGTTTTCTACCGCCGCCTGCACGCCGCCGCAACCGTAATGCCCACAAATGATAATGTGTTCGACTTCGAGCACTTCAACGGCATACTGCACTACGGAAAGGCAGTTTAAATCGGTATGGATAACCAGGTTTGCCACATTGCGGTGAACGAACAGTTCGCCGGGCGCAAGGCTGGTCAGGCTTTCAGCGGGTACGCGACTGTCAGAGCAGCCAATCCACAAAAAACGGGGTTTTTGTGCCAACGCCAGACGTTCAAAGTAACCCGGATCTTCTTCAACCATGGTGTTGGACCAACGCTGGTTGTTGGCGATGAGCGTTTCAATATCTTTCATGAAAGTAAATGGCCTGTGACAAAAAAAGGGCAGTGAAAGGTAATATAAGGCAAGCGTGAATGTTTTAAAATCGAAACTGAGTCACTCATTGATAATAGGGCTAGTTAACTTGTTATGACATATGCACTGGAACTGGAGAAACTGACCAAAACGTACCCAGGGGGCGTCAAGGCAGTGCGCGGTATCGATCTGCGCGTGGAGGCTGGGGATTTTTATGCGCTGCTGGGACCGAATGGCGCAGGGAAATCGACCACGATTGGTATCATCAGCTCACTGGTAAACAAATCTTCCGGTAAGGTGCGCGTTTTCGGCTACGATTTGGAGCACGATATCGTTAACGCCAAGCGCCAACTCGGGCTGGTGCCTCAAGAGTTTAACTTCAACCCGTTTGAAACTGTGCTGCAAATCGTCACCCATCAGGCCGGGTACTATGGTGTGTCGCGCCAGGACGCCCTGCAACGGGCGGAGAAATACCTCAAGCAGCTCGATCTGTGGGAAAAGCGTCAGGAAAAGGCACGCATGCTTTCCGGTGGGATGAAGCGCCGTTTGATGATTGCGCGCGCCCTGATGCATGAACCCAAGCTGTTGATCCTTGATGAGCCAACCGCCGGGGTGGATATCGAACTGCGTCGTTCCATGTGGGGGTTTCTCAAAGCGCTGAACGCGCAGGGCACCACCATCATTCTCACCACGCACTACCTGGAAGAAGCGGAAATGCTGTGCCGCAATATCGGCATTATTCAGCATGGTGAATTGGTGGAAAACACCTCGATGAAGGCATTACTTGCCAACGTGCAATCGGAAACCTTTATTCTCGATCTCGCACCGAAAAGCCCGCTGCCCAAGCTGGAGGGGTATGCCCACCGTCTGACAGATACTTCAACGCTGGAAGTGGACGTGATGCGTGAGCAGGGACTCAATGGCGTTTTCAGCCAATTAAGCACGCAAGGGATTCAAATATTGAGTATGCGTAACAAGGCGAACCGTTTGGAAGAGTTGTTCGTCTCCATGGTTAACGGTGAAAAGATGAAACATGTGAAGGCCAGCGGGGAGGCGAAAAAAGCATGACGCAGTTATATTGGGTCGCCCTGAAAAGTATCTGGACCAAAGAGATCAACCGTTTCAGTCGCATCTGGATACAAACGCTGGTGCCGCCAGTGATCACCATGACGCTCTATTTCATTATCTTCGGTAGCCTGATTGGCTCCCGTATCGGTGAAATGCACGGTTTCGACTACATGCAGTTTATCGTACCTGGGCTCATCATGATGTCGGTGATCACCAACGCCTATGCTAACGTCGCAGCGTCTTTCTTCAGCGCTAAATTTCAGCGCAATATTGAAGAGTTGCTGGTGGCGCCCGTTCCGACACACATTATTATTGCCGGTTACGTGGGGGGCGGGGTAGCCCGTGGCGTGTGTGTCGGTGTGTTGGTTACGGCGGTGTCGTTGTTTTTTGTGCCGCTGCATGTGCATGCCTGGTGGGTGGTGGTGGCTACGCTATTGCTGACGGCGGTACTGTTCTCGCTGGCCGGATTGTTGAATGCGGTATTTGCCAAAACCTTTGATGACATCAGCCTTATCCCGACGTTTGTGCTGACGCCGTTAACCTACCTTGGCGGCGTGTTTTATTCGCTGACGCTGCTGCCGCCATTCTGGCAAGCGGTGTCCAAGCTCAATCCCGTGGTGTACATGATAAGCGGTTTCCGCTACGGCTTTCTCTGCATTCAGGATGTACCGCTGGCTTTCACCATGGCGGTGTTGCTGGTGTTTATTCTGGTGTTTTACGTGCTGGCGTGGTGGCTGATCGAACGCGGGCGCGGCCTGCGAAGTTGAGAGAAAAACGGGGCCATTATGGCCCCGTTGCTTTTAGGCGACCTGAACCGGAATCGCCTTCGCCTGACGCGACATCAGGTTATCATCGGAGAAATAGGCGACTTTCGGGTGATGCGTGCGCGCTTCTTCGTCCGACATCTGTACATAGGAGCAGATAATCAGTTTGTCGCCGACGCAGGCGCAGCGTGCCGCCGCCCCATTGACAGAAATAATGCGTGATCCTCTTTCTGCCGCAATGGCATAGGTAGAGAAACGCGCCCCGTTATCCATGTTGTAGATATCGATGGCTTCGTATTCCAGAATGCCCGCTGCATCCATGAAATCCTGATCGATGGCGCAAGAACCTTCATAGTGGAGATCTGCCTGGGTGACTTTTACCCGGTGCAGCTTACCTTGTAGCATGGTGCGTATCACTGTCGGTTACCTCGGTTAATATCTGTCATGCCAGTCAATCGACCAGAGCGACCTGCTGATTATCAATCAAGCGGGCCTTGCCCAACCAGGCTGCCATCAATACCACCGCGCGCGTGCTGGCCACGGTCAGTTCTTGCAGCGTATCCGCATCGCGAATGTAGAGCTCATCGGGCGTAAACCCGGCTTCGCGTAACGCTTCTGCGGCACTGGTTACTATTTCCTCAAGCTGGCGATCGCCGTTGCTGAGTTTATCTACCATCTGATCCATGATGCGTTTTAGCGCGGGCGCAGACTGGCGCTCTTCCGGGCTAAGATAACCGTTGCGTGAGCTGAGTGCCAGCCCGTCCGGTGCACGGACAATCGGCACACCGACGATATCAATGTCGTAGCCCATGTCGCGCACCATTTGGCGAATCAGCGCTAACTGCTGGTAATCCTTTTCACCAAAGCAGGCGATATCGGGTTGTACCATGTTAAATAACTTGCTGACAATGGTTGCCACACCGCGAAAATGGCCCGGACGGCTGGCACCTTCCAGCATGGCAGACAACCCCGGCACCTCGACAAACGTTTGCTGGCCCAGTCCATGCGGATAGACCACCTCTGGTGACGGTGCAAATACCAGATCCACGTTACGGCGGGTTAACTTTTCGCAATCCTCTTGCAAGGTGCGTGGATAACGTTTCAGATCATCGGGTTTATCAAACTGCATCGGGTTGACGAAAATGGAGACGATAACAATATCGGCGCGTGCCCGCGCCTCGTCTACCAGCGTCATGTGTCCGTCATGCAGATTGCCCATGGTAGGCACCAATGCAATGCGTTTCCCCTCTTGACGCCAGCGGCGAATCTCACGGCGTAATAGCAAAGGGGTTTCAAGAATCAACACGGTCTTGCTCCTTTGTACCCGTCATACTTCAAGTTGCAGATGCGTTGGCTGCGTTCACTCACCCGAATCACTTACCTGAGTAAGCTCATCGGGATTCCTTCACTTGCCGCCTTCCTGCAACTCGAATTATTTAGGGTAATGTTCATTATATTTTCAATATCTGCTGTGGCAGCGAAAACGCTAATTTAACGGAACGAATGTTCCTCGGCAGGGTAAAGTCCCTGCTCAACTTCCTGCACATAAAGACGCGCGGCGGTGGGGATGTCGGCGCTGTGTGCTAGAAAGTTTTTAGCAAATTTGGGTGTGCTCTCGCCGGTGATGCCGAACGCATCATGCATCACCAGAATTTGGCCATCGGTGACGTTACCTGCGCCAATGCCGATAACCGGGATCGACAATGCCTCGGTGACACGCTGTGCCAGCGGAACCGGCACACATTCCAGCACCAGCAGTTGGGCTCCCGCAGCCTCCAACGCTAACGCATCATCCAGTAATTGCGTCGCCGCAGCCTCATCGCGTCCCTGAACTTTGTAGCCACCGAAAATATTCACCGATTGCGGCGTCAATCCCAGATGGCCGCACACGGGTACCGCGCGCTCGGTCAGCATCTTCACCGTGGGAGCAAGCCATTGGCCGCCTTCCAGTTTAACCATGTTGGCACCGGCGCGCATCACTTCCGCCGCATTTGTAAACGTTTGCTCTGGCGTGGTATAAGCCATAAACGGCAGGTCAGCAAGCAGCAGGCACAGCGGGGCACCGCGCCGTACACAGCGGGTGTGATAGGCAATGTCACTGACGGTCACTGGCAGCGTGGAATCATGGCCTTGTAACGTCATACCCAGCGAATCACCCACCAGCATCACACGAATGCCATTGTCGTAGAATAAGCGGGCAAAACTGGCGTCATAGGCGGTAATGGTCGCGAATTTACGCTTATCCTGCTTACACTTGAGTAGGTAGGTTAGGGTTGTCGGTTTCATTGGCAGCCTCCCAGAATCGAAAAAGTCAGGAGAGCATCTTAAAGGAAGCCTGCCTTAAGGCATAGCCGTTGAAGGGGGGAAATGCGACCTGGGTGATATCAGCCTTGCTCCTCCCACAGCGTCATGCCATTGCGTGGTACGGCGGACAGGCGCAATGCTAGTGCTTCACCGTCAGGAAAGTGCAAATCCGGGGCGATATCGGCCAGCGGATACAGCATGAATTCCCGGTTTTTCATGTCGTAGTGAGGAACGGTTAGACGCGCGGTGTGCAGGGTTTCATTGCCATACAGCAGAATATCCAGATCCAGAGTGCGCGGTCCCCAGCGGTGCGCTTTGCGCTCGCGGCCATGCTGCTGTTCAATGGCTTGGGTGTGGTCGAGCAGAATTTCCGGCGCGAGCATGGTGTCCAATGCCACCACTGCATTGAGATAATCGGGTTGATCTTGCGGGCCCAATGGACGGCTGCGATAAAACGGTGAGCAGCACTGCACGCGGGTGTGCGGCACGTTGTCCAGCGCCGCCAGCGCGGAGTTAACCTGTTGTAGCGGATGCGCCAGGTTGCTACCCAGCGCCAGATAAACGCGTGTCACGAGGTTCTTTCTCTGCGCGGCGCACTCGGCTTACGGCGTCGAGAGTGGCGATGTGGCGTAGGGCCATCATCCAGCGTGCTGAGCATGGCTTGCTGGCGCGGCAGCGTGGCGACCTGGAATTCTCCCCACCATTGAGAGAGACGTTGCAGCTCTGGCTGACGCTCAATTTCGGCACGCAGGCACAACAAATCGTAGGCAGCGCGGAATTTCGGGTGCTCCATCAGCTTGTAGGCGCGCTTGCCCTGACGCCGCGACAGGCGCAACTGCAACTGCCAGATATCACGCACTAACGAGGTGATACGTTTGGGAATGGCAAGAGAACGGCACTGTTCGTCCAAAATGTCGTTCATGGCAAGGGCGAAGGAGTCGAAGTAGGTTAATCCACTCTCCTGTGCCAGTTTCTGCGCATGCTCGATCAACGGGTACCACAGCATGGCGGTAAACAGAAACGCCGGATTAACGCGCATGTCATTTTGCAACCTCTGGTCGGTGTTCTTTAACACCAGCGCCACCATTTTTTCCAAATGGCTATCGCTGTTAGGCGTGAAGTGGCGGCTGATCAGCGGGAACAGCGGCTGAAACAGTTGGTATTCGCACAGCAAACGGTACGTCGGGTAACCGTAGCCCGCTTGCAACAGCTTCAGAGATTCCTCAAACAGGCGTGCAGCGGGGATATCGTGCAGCAATGTCGCCAGACGTGGAATCGGCTCGGCGGTTTCCGGGCTGATGGTCATGTTCAGTTTGGCGGCGAAGCGCACGGCGCGCAGCATGCGTACCGGATCTTCCCGATAGCGGGTTTCTGGATCGCCAATCAGCCGGATCACGCCCTGACGCAGATCGTTTAATCCGCCGGTGTAATCACGCACGCTGAAATCGGCGACGCTGTAATAGAGGCTGTTAATGGAAAAATCGCGGCGTTGCGCATCTTCTTCAATGCTGCCAAAAATATTATCGCGTAACAGCATGCCGCTCTGTGCCTGCTGCGAAGTGGTTTTTAGCTGCTGCTCCTGATGTTGCTCGTGATGGCCGCGAAAGGTCGCGACTTCGATAACTTCAGGGCCAAACATCACGTGAGCAAGGCGGAAACGGCGGCCAACCAAGCGGCAATTGCGAAATAGTTTACGTACCTGCTCCGGCGTCGCATTGGTGGTGATATCAAAATCTTTTGGCTTTTTCCCCAGCAGCAGATCTCTTACGCCGCCGCCAACCAGATAAGCTTCATAGCCCGATTTGTTCAGGCGATAGAGTACCTTCAGCGCATTTTCGCTGATATCACTGCGCGAAAGGTTATGCTGGTCGCGCGGAATCACGGTCATAACCTGATGCACTGGCTCCGCGGTGGCCACGTCATTGTCGCGGCTGAGTACCTTGCGACAGAAATTAGCGACTCGGGTAAAGATGGTACACCTCGATAGTGATGAAAAAATAACGGTACAACAAAAAATAGCGGCTAATCATAGCTCACCGCGCCACCTTTGAGAATGCCGATGTTGCCTCAGCCACCCCGATTAACGGAATTGATGCGAGCGACCAATGGCTAATGGCCCACTGTAAAAGGCGCGGCAACGCCATGTCCTGCCACTGCTCCGGCACCGGCTGATTAAGAAAGTGCAGCGCGCTTAACAGTACCGGGCGCGGATCGCCATCCGGTAGCGCTGGTGCGTGGTTCTGCTTGGAAAGCTTATTTCCCTGCGCGTTGAGCGCCAGCGGTAAATGGATGTAATCCGGTACCGGATAACCTAGCTGTTGATAGAGCGCGATCTGCCGGACGGTGGGGGCGATCAGGTCTGCGCGCAACCTGTCGTGAAAGTGCAACACCGGGTTGTCTTGGCGCAAACGAAGGGCGGCGTGAGTAGGGCCCAGTTGGCGCGTACGGCAATGGCCATCATACTGCCCGCCCAGTGAATGAATGCGTTGGCGCGTGCAATCGCAGTAGTAGCACTGGTGGCGCGTTTTCAGTGTGGCCAGCACGTCCAGATAACGCGCATGCCGTTGGGACTGATAAAGCACTGGGCCATCCCACAGCAAACCGTAGTGTTCCAGCNGCCGCGCCAGCCACTTCGCGCGGCGGATCGATGTCTTCAATGCGCACCAGCCAGCGGCCACGATGGGCGCGTGCCTGTAGGTAGCTGCCTAATGCTGCGATCAGGGAACCAAAATGAAGATCGCCGAAAGGCGATGGGGCAAAACGGCCGGTATAACGATGGGTGTCAGGCATACGGGTGAACAATGCCTACACGTCACTCCCGCATTCGGTGCCGGGAGATGACGCTACGGCAAAAACGTAAAGCGGAACAGCTTTTCCGCCCTACTGTGGGATTATCCCGCCATCTGTTTCTCGCGGATTTCCGCCAGCGTTTTGCAGTCAATGCATAAATCGGCGGTAGGACGCGCTTCCAGGCGACGGATACCAATTTCAACACCACAAGAATCACAGTAGCCGAAGTCCTCGTCTTCGATTTTCTGTAGTGTTTTGGAAATCTTTTTGATCAACTTGCGTTCCCGATCGCGGTTACGCAGTTCCAGACTGAACTCTTCTTCCTGTGCGGCGCGATCGACCGGATCCGGGAAATTGGCTGCTTCATCGCGCATATGGGAAACCGTGCGATCCACTTCATCCCTGAGTTGATTGCGCCATGCTTCAAGAATACGCTTGAAATGAGCCAATTGGGCGTCGTTCATGTACTCTTCGCCCGGCTTTTGCTGGTACGGCTCCACTCCGGCAATTGCGAGAATGCTCAGAGAAGATGTCTTACGGTTTTGCTCTTCTTGCATGTTGCTTCTCCTACATAACACGACACGCACTATCGATCCCTAAGGGGGGAGAAAAACAGGCCGCTATAAATAGCAGATGGAACTGGGGTTGGCAATAATTCCTGTCACAGGCCTGATAAGGTGCCAGGAACCTCGTCGTCACATCCGATAATAAACAACAGGTAAAGGCACCTACCGTCTTTATCGCGTTACGGTTAACGGCAACGGGTACGTGAGCGTAATACCGTCAGGGCATAATGTTGTGGCATAGCAAAAAATTTCAACCCCCTTTTGCCGCGCTTCGCAAAATAATTCTGCATAACGGGCGTCGATGTGCTGTGCAGGCGCAACTTCGGCGATGCCAGAGTGCAGCACCGCGAAAAACAGCACTGCACGTTCGCCGTTTTCAACCACCTGCATCAATTCGCGCAGGTGTTTTTGTCCGCGCTGCGTCACGGCATCGGGAAAAAATCCTTGGTGAGGCGACATCTGCAACGGCGTTTGTTGCAATAATGTAACTGACTTCACCTCAATATAGCAGTTAATCTGCCCCGGTGCCTGTAACAGCAGGTCAATGCGGCTGTTTTCCGTGCCGTATTTCACTTCGGGGGTGATTTGGCGATAGCCGGCCAATTCAGGAACGCGGTGCGCCAGCAGCGCTTCATGCACCAGATGATTGGCGCGCAGCGTATTGACACAAATCCAATGCCCCTGCGCGGTTTCTGTAAGTTCCCAACTGTGCGCGTATTTACGCTTGGGGTTATCTGAGGTGGAGTACCACACTGTATCACCCGGCGTGGAGCACCCAGTCATCGCACCGGTGTTGGCACAGTGCAGCGTAAAGGTTTCTCCTTCGGGCGTAACCACATCGGCAAGGAAGCGTTTGTAACGCTTAATCAACCGTGCCGGTTTGAGCGGCGGCGTAAAGTTCATCGGGTTATCCTGCGTTATGGTGGGCCAACGGCCATTCCGCGACCTGTTGGTAGCGGGTTTTTCCCTGTTCCCAGCGAGATTCATACAGGGCAAAGCGCTCGGCCGACAACGTCCAGTCAAAATTGGCGGGGGGAAGCGCCACGGGGCGCGTGGCACCGCGCAACAGTGTGATATGTGGGTGAAAGGGTTGCGGGCTTTGATAGCAACCGCTGCGCGCCGCTTGCGATCGCAGCAGCGTGGCCAATTGCAGCAAGCCGCGCGGTGCCTGACGGCAGCCCAGCCATACCACGCCGGGGCCACTGGCCTGCGTCGTTAAGATGCAACTGAAAAGCGGGCTGACGGATTCTGTCGGCCAGCAGCCGAAGGGCGCGCTCTTTTTGCTCGCTCACTTCACCCAAAAAGGCCAGCGTCATATGCATATTGGCAGCAGCGACCGGGCGTCCCGCCTCTGGGGCAAAGTGCTGGGCACGCCACTCAACCAGCGTTTGCGCCAGTGCAACGGGCAAGGACAAGGCAAAAAACAGGCGGCGTGTGCTTAACATGGCTCTCTCTGCGCAGATAACCGAGGATGCTACAATGCCGATTCGCAGGCGACAACCACCGCTTTCGCGCAATGCCCTATTTTGTGCGAACATGCGTTGCGCCAGGAAGACGCTATTGTAGAGGAGAATGCTGTGAGTTTACCGCCGGTCAGCGTCGTGCTGAATGAGGTCATTGACGCGTTAGGCCGCGCGCCTCAGGTTTTATTGCACGCACCCACCGGGGCGGGAAAATCCACCTGGCTGCCGCTAAAATTGCTGGAAATGGGCGGGTTCTCTGGCAGGATCATTTTACTTGAGCCGCGTCGGTTAGCGGCCAAAAACGTGGCGTGGCGCTTGGCGGAACAACTGGGTGAAACGCCGGGTGGCACCATCGGTTATCGCATGCGCGCTGAAACGTGTGTCGGCCCCCAGACGCGCATCGAAGTGGTCACTGAAGGGGTACTGACACGCATGCTGCAACGGGATGCCGACCTGACGGGCGTGTCGCTGGTGATTCTAGATGAATTTCACGAGCGCAGCTTGCAGGCGGATTTGGCATTGGCGCTGTTGCTCGATGTTCAGCAAGGGCTGCGCGAGGATCTGGCTCTGCTCATTATGTCCGCTACGCTCGATAACGCGCGTTTGACTGCGTTATTACCGACGGCGGAGACGGTGGTGTCACAGGGGCGGGCTTTCCCAGTGGATCGCCACTATCAGCCGTTGGGCAATCAGGAACGGTTGGAAGAGGGCATTGCCCGGCAGATCCGCCGTTTGCTGACGGAACAGCCCGGATCGGCGTTGGTGTTTTTGCCCGGCGTGGCGGAGATCAAACGGGTTGAAGCCATGCTGCAAGAGACGCTTACCCGCGATGTGGACCTCTGCCCACTGTATGGCGCATTGACGCTGGCCGACCAGCAGAAAGCGATTCTCCCTGCTGCGCCGGGGCGGCGTAAAGTGGTGTTGTCCACCAATATTGCAGAAACCAGCCTGACAATTGAAGGTATTCGGCTGGTGGTCGATAGTGGACTGGAGCGCGTTGCCCGTTTTGATGTGAAAAGCGGGCTGACGCGCTTAGTGACGCAGCGCATCAGTCAGGCATCGATGACGCAACGGGCGGGGCGTGCCGGACGACTGGAAGCGGGCTTGTGCGTGCACCTGTGCGCAAAAGATCAGGCCGAGCGTGCCGCCGCACAAAGCAGCCCGGAAATGTTAAACAGCGATTTGAGCAGCGTCTGGCTTGAACTGTTGCAATGGGGCTGCACTTCGGCTGAGTCGCTCACCTGGCTGGATGCCCCGCCGACGCCAGCTCTTGATGCTGCACGTCGTTTGCTGATGCAATTGCAGGTAACCGACAATGCCGGGAGGCTTACGACCCGTGGGCGCCATATCGCCCGACTGGGCATCGAGCCTCGTTTGGCGGCTATGCTGCACAGCACCGCACAGCAGGATGCGCAAACGCAGGCCACCGCCTGTCTGTTGGCGGCGCTGTTAGAAGAACCGCCGCGTATGGGGCCGCTGGACATTGAGTGTTTACTTGCGCGGCCTTCGCCCTCCTGGCGGCAGCGTGCCACGCAGTTTATGACGCGTCTGGCGGGAAAATCGGCGCGCTGGTGCCAACCGCAGCACGTTGCCGCATTGCCCGCGCTGCTGGCGTTTGCCTATCCCGATCGCATTGCCCAACGGCGCAGCGCCGATGGCCGTTATCAGTTGGCAAGCGGGCTGGGCGCACGCTTGCCGTTGGACGAGCCGTTAGCGGCGCAGGCGTGGCTGATTACACCGACACTGATGTTGGCCGAGGGGGGGCAGAGCGCTGATGCGCGCATTACGCTGGCGCTGCCCGTTGATATTGATGCGCTTATCGCGCAGCGCCCTGACCTGGTATCAGAACAGAACATCGTGCACTGGGATGAAGAAAAAGGTACCCTGCGCGCCAGTCGACGTGAGTGCATTGGCTGCCTCACGTTGCGTTACCAGCCGCTGAATAAACCCTCTGATGAGGCGATGCAGCAGGCGCTGCTCAACTGGGTGCGCGAGCAGGGTCTGGCTGCGCTCAACTGGCAAAACGACGCGGAACAACTGCGGATACGCGTGGCCTGCGCGCAGCGTTGGCTCGCCGAGGGCGACTGGCCCGCCATGGACGATGAGGCTCTGCTGGCAACGTTGGATACTTGGTTGTTGCCGTCGCTGCACGGCGTGCGCGATGTGCGTACACTGCGACAGATTGATCTTTACGATGCGTTGCTGCGCCTACTGGATTGGCCGATGCGACAGCGGCTGGAAAGCGCGCTGCCGCGCCATTACACCGCACCGGGCGGCAGCCATCTGCCGTTGCGCTATCATCACGATCAGCAGCCGGCGCTCGCGGTGCGTATGCAGGAGATGTTTGGTGAGCGGCAGAACCCCACGGTGGCAGAAGGGCGCGTTGCCGTGGTGTTGGAACTGCTCTCTCCGGCGCATCGACCTTTGCAGATTACGCGCGATCTGGTCGCCTTCTGGCAAGGCGCGTACCGTGAGGTGCAAAAAGAGATGAAAGGGCGTTATCCCAAACACGTATGGCCGGACGATCCTGCCAATACTGCGCCGACGCGGCGCATGAAGAAATACCAGACGCCCTGATACGTTATTGCAACGTATTTCAGACTGTTCTGCTTTTCTGAAACCGGGCGGAACAACAGAGTAAGCGACGACAGTCAGCGCCTACGTCTATAGTGGTGCTGTTATTGTCATTAACCTGACGGAGAAGTAACCTCAATGTCACAGGACGATCGTGAACCTATCGGACGCAAAGGAAGAGCGTCAGGACGAAAACCGCCGCGCGCTCAGGCGACCCGGCGTCGTAGTCGAAGGGATGACTATGAAGAAGAGGATGACGTCTATCAGGATGACATTGATGAAGAAGACGACGAGTACGATGAGTATGACGATGAGGACGAGATGAGCAAAAAACCGCGTAAAAAAAGACGCTGGCTTGGGTTGTTCATTAAGCTGTCGCTGGTCTTCGCCGTGGTGCTTGCGCTGTATGGCGTCTATCTTGATAGCCAGATTCGCAGCCGAATCGAAGGCAAAGTGTGGCAACTGCCTGCGGCCGTTTATGGCCGCATGGTGAACCTCGAACCGGGCATGTCCTACAGCCAGAAAGAGATGGTAAACCTGCTGGAAGGGATGCAATACCGTCAGGTATCGCGTATCACCCGGCCGGGCGAATTCAGCGTGCGTGGTAATACCATTGATATACTTCGCCGCCCGTTCGATTTCCCCGATGGTAAGGAAGGGCAGATCAATGCCCGACTGATCTTTACCAACGATCGTCTGGCTCAGATCCAAAACCTGGAGAACCAACGTAACTTTGGTTTCTTTCGTCTCGATCCGCGCCTGATCACCATGATGCAATCCCCTAACGGGGAGCAGCGGCTGTTCGTGCAGCGCTCCGGTTTCCCGGATTTACTGGTTGATACGCTGGTCGCGACTGAAGACCGCCATTTTTACCAGCATGACGGCATCAGCTTCCTGTCTATTGGCCGTGCTTTTCTGGCGAATATCACGGCTGGCCGCGCAGTACAGGGCGGGAGTACCCTGACGCAGCAGTTGGTGAAAAACCTGTTTCTTACCAATGAACGCTCCTTGTGGCGTAAAGCGAACGAAGCCTACATGGCGTTGATCATGGATTACCGCTACAGCAAAGATCGCATTCTTGAGCTGTATCTGAACGAAGTGTATCTCGGCCAGAGCGGCAACTATCAGATTCGTGGTTTCCCGCTTGCCAGCCTTTATTACTTCGGTCGTCCGGTTAATGAACTGAGTCTCGATCAGCAGGCATTGTTGGTCGGTATGGTAAAAGGCGCTTCGCTGTATAACCCGTGGCGTAATCCGCAACTGACATTAGAACGCCGTAATCTGGTGCTGCGTTTGCTGCAAAACCAGCAGATTATTGATGAAGATCTCTACAACATGCTGAGCGCCCGCCCGTTAGGGGTGCAGCCGAAAGGCGGCGTGATCACACCGCAACCTGCCTTTATGCAACTGGTGCGTCAGGAGTTGCAGCAGCGACTGGGGGATAAGGTAAAAGATCTTTCCGGCGTGAAGATTTTCACCACGCTGGATCCGGTGTCGCAGGATGCGGCTGAAAAAGCGGTGGAAGAGGGGATTCCTGCGCTGCGTGCGGCACGCAACGTTAGCGATCTGGAATCTGCCATGATGGTTGTCGATCGTTTTAGTGGTGAAATTCGCGCCATGGTGGGTGGGGCTCAAACCCAATACGCCGGTTTTAACCGTGCCATGCAGGCGCGTCGTCCTGTGGGTTCACTGGCAAAACCGCCGACCTACCTGACCGCATTGAGTCAGCCTGACACCTTCCGTCTCAATACCTGGTTGGCGGATGAACCACTCTCGCTCAAGCAGCCGAACGGGCAGGTGTGGCAGCCGAACAACTACGATCGCCAGTTCCGTGGACGCGTGATGTTGGTGGATGCATTAGCCAACTCGCTTAACGTGCCGACGGTCAATTTGGGGATGACGGTTGGGCTGGAGCAGATCAGCAATACGCTGCAACGTTTGGGTATCCCGAAAGAGGTGATCCAACCGGTGCCTGCCATGCTGCTGGGGGCCATCAGCCTGACACCGATGGAAGTGGCGCAGGAGTATCAAACCATCGCCAGCGGCGGTAATCGCTCGCCGTTGTCGGCGCTGCGTTCGGTGATTGCGGAAGACGGTAGCGTGCTGTATCAAAGCTTCCCGCAGGCTGAACGCGCGGTGCCGGCTCAGGCGGCGTACCTGACGCTGTATGGCATGCAGCAGGTGGTTGAGCGCGGAACTTCACGCTCATTGGCGGTGAAGTTCCCCAATTACCATCTGGCGGCGAAAACCGGGACCACCAACGATCTGCGCGACAGCTGGTTTGCCGGTGTTGATGGCAAAGAAGTGGCGATCACCTGGGTAGGGCGCGATAACAACGGTCCGGCAAAACTGACCGGTGCCAACGGTGCGTTAACGCTGTATCGCCGCTATCTGGAAAACCAGACGCCGCTGGCGCTGATGCTGACACCGCCGGAAGGCATCGCGACTATGACTGTCGATAGTGGCGGCCAGTTTATCTGTAATGGCAGCGCAGGCCGGGCATTGCCGGTGTGGACGGAAAACCCGCAAGCGCTGTGCCAGAGCGCACAACAGCAGCAGCAAGCGCCCGCGCAGCAAAACGACAGCGGTGTCGCTGACTGGATCAAAGAGATGTTTGGTCAGTAACCACGCCGTTTACGCTGATGAACAACGCCCCGACGCGATCTGTGCCGGGGCGTTGTGTTTTTGGGGATTAAAACTCTTGCGAGAGGGATCTTGTTACGCCTATCATTCCCGCTCTTGATAATAATCATTATCGTTCTCTTTTGCGTCGGTAGTACCACGGTAAAAAGCACTGCTACCTGACAAACGGCGAACAGCAACAACGGGTTACGACGGTTATGCAAAATCCAGACACCTCTTCTCATGAATCGGTGCGGGCTGATAATGGGCCGGATACCACCTTTCGTCTCGACGATGTCAGCTTTGCTGTGCCTGGTCGCACCCTGCTGCATTCGCTTTCTCTGACATTTCCCATCGGTAAAGTGTGTGGATTGATTGGTCACAACGGTTCAGGTAAATCAACGTTGTTGAAGATGCTGGGGCGTCATCAAACGCCAAGTAGCGGCGTGATATCGGTCAAGGACACGCCGTTACCCGGCTGGGACAGCAAATCCTTTGCCCGACAGGTTGCGTATCTGCCCCAACAACTCCCTGCCGCGGAAGGTATGACGGTGCGTGAGCTGGTGGCGCTCGGACGTTACCCGTGGCACGGCGCACTGGGGCGTTTTGGCAGTACCGATCGCGAAAAGGTGGAAAACGCTATCGCCGTCGTGGGGCTGAAGCCGTTCGCTCACCGTTTGGTGGACAGCCTGTCCGGCGGTGAGCGTCAACGCGCCTGGCTGGCAATGACGGTGGCGCAGGACAGCCGCTGTCTGCTGCTGGATGAGCCGACGTCAGCGTTAGACATTGCGCATCAGGTTGAGGTACTGGCCCTGATCCAACGCATGAGCCGTGAGCAGGGGCTGACGGTGATCGCTGTGCTGCACGATATCAATATGGCGGCACGCTACTGTGATTATCTGGTGGCGTTGCGCCGTGGAGAGATTATTGCGCAGGGGACACCGGATGCCATCATGACGCCGCAGGTGCTTGAAGCGGTGTACGGCATTCCGATGGGGATCCTGCCGCATCCTGGCGGCGGTGCGCCAGTCAGCTTTGTGTGCTAAAGATGACTTTGTTATCCCATCGTATCAATGACGATCGCCGTCGCGTGCTGACAGCGCTGTTGCTTTCCCCCCTGTGCTTCTCTGCCTGGGCAAAAACCGAGGCACCGCCAGACCTGCGGCGCATCGTGGCGCTCGAGTGGTTGCCTGCTGAACTGCTGCTGGCGCTGGGGGTTATGCCGCTGGGTGTGGCTGAAATCCCGAATTACCGACTATGGGTCGCTGAGCCGCAACTGCCCGAGTCGGTGATTGATGTCGGCTTTCGTACCGAACCCAATATGGAACTGTTGGCGCAGTTGCGGCCTTCGTTGGTGGTCTACTCCGCGGGCTATGGCCCGTCGGTAGAGAAAATGTCGCGCATTGCCCCGACCATGGGGTTCACCTTTAATAACGACGCCGGACGGCCGCTGACCATGGCAAAAGCGTCGCTGCGCCAGTTGGCACAGCGGTTAGCCATCCCCGACGCCGCGGAACAGCATCTGCACACCTTCTCAACCTTTATGCAGCAGGCCAGAGCGCAGTTGCAGCCCTACACCCGTCGTCCACTGTTGCTGTTCTCTTTTATCGACAGTACGCACGTCTTGATTATCGCGAAGAACAGCCTGTTTCAGGAAGTGATGGATGAACTCGGCATTGAAAACGCCTGGCGTGAAGAAACCAGCTTTTGGGGCAGCGTGGTGGTGGGCATTGAACGTCTGGCGGACATTCAGGATGCCAACGCCATCTGTTTTGGTCACGGTGACGAGGCCATGATGGCGCAGGTAGAACGCAGCCCGTTATGGCAGGCGTTGCCGTTTGTGCGCCAGCAACGCTGGCAGCGCGTACCGGCGGTGTGGCTGTATGGCAGCACGCTATCGGCAATGCGTTTTTGTCAGGTATTGCAGGATGCGCTGGAGGCTCGTCATGACGCCAACGCCTAAGCGCTCTGGCGTGGTGCTGATTGTGGCCGGCATGCTGGCGGTGCTGCTGTTGATGATGGCCGTCAATCTGCGCCACGCATTGCCAGTGGCGACATGGTGGCAGGCCGTCGCCAACCCCGAAACGGGTGATTTGCGTCAACTGCTGTTCCATTACAGCCTGTTACCGCGCGTGGCGCTCTCGCTGCTGGTCGGCGCGGGGCTAGGGCTGGCGGGTCTGTTGTTTCAGCAGGTGCTGCGCAATCCGCTCGCGGAACCGGCTACGCTGGGCATTGCCACCGGTGCTCAGCTCGGGGTGACGGTGGCAACCTTATGGATGCTGCCGGGTGGCGAGGTCGCGCAGCAGTGGATGGCGATGGCGGGGGCGCTCGGTATTGGCGTACTGGTGTTTGGCCTCTCATGGGGCAAGCAGATGTCGCCGATTACGTTGCTGCTCGCTGGACTGGTGCTGAGTTTTTACTGTGCTGCCGTCAATCAACTGCTGGTGTTGTTTAACCATGAGCAGCTACAAAACCTGTTTTTGTGGAGCAGCGGCATGCTGAACCAGCAGGATTGGAGCCGCGTGGCGTTTCTGTTTCCCCGGTTGCTGGTGTGTTTTGCGCTGGCGTTGCTGCTGTTGCGTCCACTAACGCTGTTGGGACTGGACGATGGCGTGGCAAGTAATCTGGGCTTAGGCCTGGTGCTGGCGCGCTTAACCACGCTCGGTGTCGCGATTTTCCTCAGCGCTCAACTGGTGAACGTGGCGGGAATTATCGGCTTTGTTGGCCTGTTTGCCCCGTTGCTGGCCCGCATGCTGGGCGCTCGTCGCTTGTGGCAACGGCTCTGGCTGGTGCCATTGTTAGGGGCGTTGCTGCTGGGATTGACCGATCAAACCGTGCTGTGGCTGACCCGTGTCTGGCGTGAAGTTCCGACGGGGGCGGTGACGGCGCTGATTGGTGCCCCACTACTGCTGTGGCTGCTGCCGCGCTTACGCACCACGCACCAGCCTGCGTTGGCGCCAACCGGAGAGATTAACGCCGTGGCCCCCCACTGGGGCTGCTGGCAGGGATAATGCTGTTGCTGGGCGCTTTGGCAATAGCGCTGATGCTGGGTAAAGGTACACAAGGTTGGCAATGGAGCTGCGGTGAGGCGCTGGCGCAGCTGTTGCCCTGGCGTTGGCCGCGCGTGGTGGCAGCACTGACGGCGGGTATGATGCTGGCGATGGCGGGCACACTGATCCAGAAACTGACGGCTAACCCGATGGGCAGCCCGGAAGTGTTAGGTATCAGCGCGGGTGCGGCATTGACACTGCTGGTGATGATCACCATTGCCAGTCGCGGTGGGTTTTCCACCCAGCGCATGCTATTGGCCGGGATCGTGCTGAGCACCGCATTTTCCACCGTGCTTACGCTGCTGCTGGCGAGTGGCGATCCGCGTATGAGCGGCGTAATCACCTGGATTTCTGGATCGACATACGCCGTTGAATCTGAACAGGCGATCAACACTGCGGGTGTGGCATTGGTGTTGGCGCTAATGGTGCCCTTGTGCCAACGTTGGCTGCGTATTTTGCCGTTGGGCAGCGTGACCGCCCAGTCATTAGGCGTCGCTGTCACGCCTGTGCGCTTGCTGATTTTGCTGTTGGCATCAGTGTTGACCGCGATGGCAACCCTGACGGTGGGACCGCTTAGCTTTGTCGGGCTGATGGCTCCACATCTGGCGCGCATGATGGGGTTCTCCCGCGTGATCCCTCAACTTTGCTGTTCCGCACTGATTGGCGGCATATTGATGCTGCTGGCCGATTGGGCGGGCCGCATGATCCTGTTTCCTAATCAGGTACCTGCTGGTCTGCTGGCGACCTTTATTGGCGCGCCTTACTTTATTTATCTGCTGCGTAAGCAAGCCCATTAACGCCCTGTTGGCAGTGAAAACCTTGCCAACAGGTAAATCCTATTTACATATTAAATGCAAATCCTTATCACTATGATTCCTGTTATCTAATATTATGTATGCTCAATACGTAGATTTGTTCCTCAGGGACACGACCATCGTCGGGCGTTAAACCGATGATAGCCAGGTAAAACGGTGTCGTGTCAGCATGATGCATGCTTAAGGGATCGTTATGAAAGGAAAGATGTTTGGCTGCGCGCAGCCGGTTCAGGCAAGGGAATCGGTAAGCGGTTTTTCTGTTTTGGCGCTGTGTGTGGGCGCGGCACTGTGGCCCGCTCTGGCGGGGGCGGCACCGACCAGCACTGCGGTGGGTGACAACACCCATCAGAGCGCTGCACTATCTGCCTCATTACCGGGTAAAAAGAGTGGCGACACGCTGGTGGTCACCGCCACCGGGGGCGCAGCAGGGCAGGATGTACCCGGCGACTACAGCACCAAACTGACCACCGCGGAGACGCGCCTGCTGTTAAGTCCGCGTGATATTCCGCAATCCATTACCATCGTGAATAAACAGCGCATGCAGGATCAGAACCTGCAAACGGTAGGTGACGTGTTGGATAACGTGGTCGGCATTACCGGCAACTATACCGACAGCGAGCGTACCGGTTACTATGCGCGCGGTTTCTACGTCAACAATTTCGTCATTGATGATATTCCCACTTCGGTATCCGAAGCCTGGAACTTTGGTGACGCGCTGGGAGATACCGCGATCTACGATCGCATTGAAGTGGTGCGCGGTGCCAACGGCCTGCTGACCGGTACCGGTAATCCCTCCGCAACGGTGAATATGGTGCGCAAACACGCCACCAGCAAAGAAGTCACCGGCAACGTTTCTGCCAGCTATGGCTCGTGGAATAACCAGCGATATGTGACCGATCTTTCCGCACCCTTGACCGAGTCCGGCAGCGTGCGCGGGCGTATTATTGCCGGCTATCAGGATCAGGATAGCTGGCTCGATCGCTACCATAAGCGCAAAAAATTTATTTCTGGCATTGTCGATGCGGATCTGGCCAATAATTCCACGCTGTCATTCGGCTACGATTATCAGGAAAGCAAAACCCCCGGTTCAACCTGGGGCGGCTTGCCGACCTGGTTCAGTAACGGCAACCGTACTCACTTCGATCGCAGCTTCAATCCCGCCCCGAACTGGGCCTATTACAATATCGAGACCAACAAGGTCTTCGCCCAGTTCAGCCATCTGTTTGATAATGGCTGGGACTGGCATATCAACACCACGCATGCGGAAACCAAGTTTGATGACAAGCTGATGTACGCCTCGCCTTATGCTTTCAATGGTGGCAGCTTCCCAGATCAAGACACCGGATTAGGATTGGCGGGCGGTGCAGGCTGGTTTACCGGCACACGCAAACTGGACGCACTGGAAACCTACGTGCGCGGTCCGTTCGAACTGCTAGGACGCCAGCATGAGCTGGTTACCGGGGTGGGGTTCAGTCGCCAACGCAACTACTACTACGCCTCGAACGATGCCGTGACGGTTGCGGATATGGGCAATTACTACAACTGGAACGGCAGTGCACCGGAACCGAACTGGCAGGCGCAGACCAAAAGTTCGGATGATACCGTGCACCAGAGATCGGTCTACAGTGCGGCCCGTTTCTCGTTGGCCGATCCACTGGCACTGGTGGCCGGTGCGCGCTATACCGAATGGAGCACGGGCGGTATGGCCTCCAGCTTCAGCAAAGACAAGGTGTCGCCCTATGCCGGGTTGATTTACGACATCAACGATACCCTCTCTGCTTATGTCAGCTACACCTCCATCTTCCAGCCGCAAGATAACCGAAGTGTTAACGGCAACTACCTGGCACCGATTGAAGGCAAAAACTATGAAACCGGTCTGAAATCTGACTGGTTTGATGGCCGCCTGACGGCATCCATGGCGTTGTTCCGCATTGAGCAGGATAATCTGGCGCAGACCGATGGCAGCAACAAGGTCCAGGGGTCAAGCGATCAGGCGTACTACGGTGCGCAAGGGGTGACCAGTAAAGGTGTGGAACTGGAACTGAACGGTGCGCTGACGGATAACTGGCAGATGAAGTTCGGTGCCGCACGTTACGTTGCCAAAGATGCGGCGGATAATCGGGTGAACAGCCAGTTACCGCAAACCACGTTGAAGTGGTTTACGCGCTACCAGTTGACGATGCTGCCGGAACTGACGCTGGGCGGTGGGGTAAACTGGCAGAACGGTACCTTTGTGGATACCTCGGGGCCGAAGGGGGCTGAGCGTGTGCATCAGGGAAGCTACCCGTTGGTTAACCTGTTCGGTCGCTACCAGATTAACAAACAGCTGGCGGTGCAGGCTAACGTCAACAATCTGCTGGATAAGCGCTATTACAGCGCGCTTAGTGACAGCTATGCCTATGGCGCGCCGCGCAGCGTGTCCATGAGTGTGAATTACAACTTCTGATGCGCAAACGCCCCGATTGCACGATCGGGGCGTTTCTCTTGGCGTCGATTACAATTGGGCAAAACAGCGACGTGCTGCCGCGATGGTGTGCTCAATATCCTGCTGGCTGTGCGCCAGTGACATAAAGCCCGCTTCAAACGCTGATGGAGCCAGATAAACGCCTTCGGCCAGCATCAGGTGGAAGAAACGCTTAAAGCGCTCCACGTCGCACTGCGTTACATCCTGATAGCAGGTTACGCTCGGTGCATCGGTGAAAAACAGACCGAACATGCCGCCCACGTGATTCACCACCAAAGGAATATGCTGCGCTTTGGCCGCGGCTTCCAGCCCCTGTGCCAACTGTGTGGTCAATGCGGTGAGGGTGTCGTGCACCCCGGGTTTAGCCACTTCGCTCAGGCAGGCAAAACCCGCTGCCATGGCAATCGGGTTACCGGACAGCGTCCCCGCCTGATACACCGGGCCCGTTGGGGCCAGCGCTTGCATCACATCACGCCGTCCGCCAAAAGCGCCTACTGGCATACCGCCACCAATGATTTTACCCAGACAGGTCAGGTCGGGCACTACGCCGTAGTGCGCCTGTGCGCCGCCTAGTGCTACGCGAAAGCCTGTCATCACTTCATCGATGATCAGCAGCGCGCCGAATTCATCGCACAGAGCACGTAAGCCCGGCAGAAACTCAGGCAGTGGCGGAATACAGTTCATGTTGCCAGCCACTGGCTCAACGATAATCGCTGCAATGTCATCAGGGTATTGCTCGAAAGCCTGACGGACTGAATCCACATCGTTATAGATGCAGGTCAGGGTATGACGGGCGAAATCAGCGGGTACGCCAGGGGAATTAGGCTGGCCCAGTGTCAATGCGCCCGAGCCCGCTTTTACCAGTAGGCAGTCCGCGTGGCCGTGATAGCAGCCCTCAAACTTGATGATTTTGTCACGGCCCGTGAAGCCGCGCGCCAGACGAATGGCGCTCATGGTCGCTTCGGTACCGGAATTCACCATGCGCACCATATCCATCGACGGCACCAGCGAGGTCACCAACCGCGCCATGTGCACTTCCATTTCAGTTGGCGCACCAAAACTCAATCCGCGCTCTGCGGCGACGATCACCGCCTGACGAATGGCAGGATGGTTATGCCCGAGCACCATGGGGCCCCAGGAACCGACATAATCGATATAGGCGTTACCGTCCGCATCGTAGAGATGTGATCCTTCCGCCCGCTCGATAAACAACGGCACGCCGCCGACGCCGTTGAACGCGCGTACCGGCGAGTTGACGCCGCCGGGAATAAGCTGCTGTGCCGCAGCGTAGAGACTTTCAGATTTATTCATGGAAAGGGTCCTGAAAAAGAGAGCGGAGTTTTGCCTATTGTAAACAACGCTGTCGCGTTATCAAATTTGCGTCGTTGATGTCAGAGGGAGAGGGAGGCGTTATCTGATGGATGGGCGTATACTATGCCTCTTTGGTATTAGCTGCTTTGGTTTATCCTGTGACGACTTCCCGAAATACTTCCTTGATTGAGGTGCGCCGTGCCGCGATTCGGCAATTCCTGCGCCGCGATAAAACGCCGGTGATGATCCTGGTGCTGGCTGCCCTGGTGGGGGCCTTAGTCGGTCTGGTTGGGGTGGCTTTTGAGAAAGGGGTGAGCGCACTGCAAGCACTGCGTTTGGATACGGTGGCACAGTGGGCGCACGCTGAGTGGCGCTGGCCGCTGGCATTTCTCCTCTCTGGGCTAATGGCTGCCGGGGGATATTATCTGGTGCGTCGATTTGCGCCGGAAGCGGGCGGATCCGGGATCCCGGAGATTGAAGGCGCGTTGGAGGATCTTCGCCCAGTACACTGGTGGCGCGTATTGCCAGTGAAGTTTTTCGGTGGCTTGGGAACGCTTGGCGCTGGCATGGTATTGGGCAGAGAAGGGCCAACGGTGCAACTCGGTGGCAACGTGGGTGGGATGATCGCGGATTTGTTGTCGGCCAAACGCGCAGACGTGCGTCATTCTCTGCTGGCAACCGGTGCGGCAGCCGGGTTGTCGGCGGCGTTTAACGCCCCGTTGGCCGGGATTTTGTTCATTATTGAAGAGATGCGGCCGCAGTTTCGCTATAACCTGACCTCCATCAAGGCTGTGTTTATTGGCGTTATTATGTCCAGCGTGGTGTTTCGGGTGTTCAACGGTGAGGCGGCGGTTATCCACGTTGGCACACTGCCCGATGCCCCGCTCAACACGCTATGGTGTTATCTGCTGTTAGGTATGGTGTTTGGTGTGGTTGGCGTCGTGTTTAACCGACTGGTGTTGGGGACGCAGGCGCTGTTTTTACGTTTTCATGGGCAGAGCCTGACGCGCTTTGTTCTGGTCGGGATGGTAGCCGGTGGGCTGTGCGGTGTGCTTTCGCTGGTATTCAGCGATGTTTCCGGCGGCGGTTTTGCCATCATTCCCGATGTAACGGCGGCGCACTACAGCGTGGGCATGCTGCTGCTGATATTTTTGTTGCGTATACTGTTGACGCTGTTGTGTTTTGGTTCTGGCGCACCCGGCGGGATCTTTGCGCCGATGCTGGCGTTGGGCACCGAGCTAGGCGGTGCTTACGGGCTGATATTGCACGGCGTATTCCCTGACTATGCATTAGGTGCTGGTACCTTTGCCATTGCAGGAATGGGCGCGTTGTTTGCGGCTTCAGTACGCGCCCCATTGACCGGAATTGTGCTGGTGCTGGAAATGACGGATAACTATCAGCTGATTCTGCCCATGATCATCACCTGCCTGGGGGCGACGTTAATGGCGCAGTTTCTAGGCGGACAACCTCTATACTCTGCTATTTTGGCCCGAACGCTGCAACGGCAGAATGCGTTAGAGCAGCGTGCAGAAAATGAACGCAAGGCCAAACCTTGAACCTTGTTTCCCGCTGTTGGATAATGAGCGTATGATTGGGATAAGGCAAACGGCGTGCGCCGCCCAATAAAAGACAAGCTGGGAGTACGATAATGAGCGATGAAGTAATGGCTGTGCCGCTGCAATTCACTGATGCGGCGGCAAAAAAGGTGAAAGTCCTGATTGCTGATGAAGAGAACCCGGAGCTGAAACTTCGCGTTTACATCACCGGCGGCGGCTGTAGCGGCTTCCAATACGGTTTCACTTTCGACGATAAAATTAACGACGGTGACATGACCATTGAGAAACAGGGCGTGGCGCTGGTGGTAGACCCGATGAGTCTGCAATATCTGGTCGGTGGTTCGGTGGATTACACGGAAGGTCTGGAAGGTTCGCGCTTCGTGGTCACTAACCCGAATGCGAAAAGCACCTGTGGTTGCGGCTCTTCTTTTAGTATCTGATTATCCTACCGCTGATATCGAAAAAAACCGCGTTCTTCAACGCGGTTTTTTGTTTTAACGGGCCGAATAAACCAACCTGCGCCATCACCACTCAATCGTGATCAGCCGCTGTTCCTGATGGGTTACCGTGCGAGCTCCTGCGCTTAGCGAGGTTTGCGTAATCTTTGGCATCAGCGCTTTTGCGTTCGGGCATTCCACGCGGGCGGTGGCTGCGTTTTCCTTGACCTCACAGACAGCAACCACGTTTAGCCCTACAGTGATTTGCCCGCTGGTGCTTGCCGCATACGCCGTATTGCAGACCAGCATCAACAGGCCCGCGTTAAGCAGACTTATTTTTATCACTTTTCTACCTGGTGTTAAAAAGAACCGTTGCCGGTTCAGTGCACAATGTGCGTTATCAAATCGTTATGTTTTGGTTTGTATACGGTTGCGTTTTGGTAGAGTCCGTCAAGGTGGTGTAAATTCGGAACCCGCTTTCCGG